>JAEEGI010015903.1_pt1 | contig 15603 bp, 5 predicted proteins | sample 8958751 | NCBI WGS metagenome assembly JAEEGI01 (sample SAMN16246545, study PRJNA631951) | gut metagenome | biome: gut microbiome; feature: rumen; material: KS-attached | host: Bos | place: Iran: Karaj | collected 2018-10
ATTTGGTCATCAGCGATGTGATGATGCCCGAGATGGACGGTATCACGATGCTCAAACAGCTGAAAGGCAATCCTAACATCAGCGACATTCCTGTCATCCTGCTCACCTCAAAGGCTGAGGTGAACGACCGACTTGAGGGTCTGAAGAAAGGTGCCGATGCCTTCCTGGCAAAGCCTTTCAACATGGAGGAACTGCATATCCTGGTCGACAACCTCATCGACAATGTGCGACGTCTGCGCGGTAAGTTCACAGGCGCACAGCGACAGGAGGACAAGATAGAGAACGTTGAGGTGAAGGGCAATAACGACGCGCTCATGGAGCGTATCATGAAAACCATCAACGAGAACCTCTCCGACCCCGATTTCAATGTCGAGAAACTTACTGAGGATGTGGGCATCAGCCGCGCCCAGCTGCACCGTAAGATGAAAGAGATTACGGGCATCTCCACCGGTGAGTTCATCCGCAATCTGCGACTGGAACAGGCTGCCCGCCTTATCCGCGAGGGAAAGATCAATGTCACGCAGGTGGCTTATTCCGTGGGATTCAACAATCAGACACACTTCTCCACCGTGTTCAAAAAGCACTATGGCGTCACGCCTACCGAATATGGAGAGAATATCAAGAACAACAAAGGCAAGGAATAGTAAAAACTACAAGATAATGGAAAGAATCAGAAAATCAACAAGACAAGAGATGAAAGTAGTCGGTATGCTACTGTCTTACCTATTGATGTGTTTACCATTGTTGGCTAACGACGGACATGGCCTGTGGTTAGACTACAATGAGTTGAACCGAGCGAAAGTGAATGTGCCGGCGAGCTCGCCCACTATCAGCATTGCCGCCGACGAACTGCACCGCTATTTCAATGGTCAGGAGATTACGCTTCAGAAAGTGCCTGCCTTGAAAAGCACATTAGGGAACGAAGGGTTCACTATCAGCCTGGATCAGTCAGTGCCTGTCATCCAGGCAGTATCTGACATCGGACTGCTCTACGGAGCCTACGAGCTGTTGCGCCAGCAATCGCTCAACGCCAATCAGCCTTCAACCATCACTCAGACTCCTGCCTTCCCGCTGCGCCTGCTTAACCATTGGGACAATCTCGACGGCAGCATAGAGCGAGGATATGCTGGCAAAAGCATCTTCTGGAACGACCAGATGGCTATCGACCGCCAGCTCATCCAACAATATGCCCGCGCCAACGCGTCGATAGGCATCAACGGCAGCGTGCTCAACAATGTGAACGCCTCGCCGAAGATGCTCACCCGCGACTATCTGTTGCTCGTTAAAGAGATTGCCGACATCCTGCGTCCTTATGGCATCCGCGCCTTCCTCAGCATCAACTTTGCCACTCCTATGGCACTCGGCGATACCAAGACCGCCGATCCGCTCGACAAATCTGTAGCCCGTTGGTGGCAGCGGAAAGCTAAGGAAATCTACCAACTCATCCCTGACTTCGGCGGTTTCCTCGTGAAAGCCAACAGCGAAGGACAGCCCGGCCCGGGCGATTTCGGACGCTCCCATGCCGACGGTGCCAACATGCTGGCCGACGCACTCAAACCCTACAAGGGTATCGTCATGTGGCGTTGCTTTGTCTATGGTGCCAACCACAAGGGTGAAGACCGTGTAAAACAGGCCGTTTCCGAGTTTAAACCCCTCGACGGCAAGTTCCGTCCGAATGTTATCTTGCAGACCAAGAATGGTCCGCTCGATTTCCAGCCACGCGAGCCTTACAGCCCCGTTTTCGACCAAGTGCGCAAGACTCCCGACATGGCAGAGTTGCAAATCACACAGGAGTATCTCGGACAGAGCCGCCATTTGGTTTATCTGGCTCCCATGTGGCGCGAGTTCTTCCTTCAGGTGCCGCCACGGAACCTTGCCGGTATCGCCGGCGTGGCCAATATCGGACTCGACAAAAACTGGTGCGGACACCATTTCTCCCAAGCCAACTGGTATGCCTTCGGCCGTCTGGCATGGAACCCCGAGCTGAGCTCCAACGAGATTGCCCGCGAATGGCTCAAACTTACGTTCTTCCCATCAACAGCCAATCAGCAACAGACATCAACATTCATCAACACCATGGCAGAGGTGATGATGAGCAGCCGCGAGGCGTGTGTCGACTATATGATGCCTCTCGGACTCCACCATATCTTCCGGTTCGACCATCACTATGGGCCCGAACCCGACGGTTTCAAGGCAGAGTATCCGCTCGAGTGGTGCCCTGTTTACTATCATAAGGCCGACAAAAACGGTGTTGGCTTCGACCGCAGCAGCCGTGGCACCGATGCTGTCAGCCAGTACAACGAGCCGCTGGCCTCCATCTACGACAACATCGCAACATGTCCTGAGAACCTGTTGCTATGGTTCCATCATGTACCCTGGACACACAAGATGAAGAGCGGGCGCACCCTTTGGGAGGAGTTGAACATCCGTTACAACCATGGTGTCAAGGAGGTGGAGCGTTATGTCACCACATGGCAGAACATGAAAGAGTGCCTTGTTGCAGCCGATGGCGATGACCAGCGGTGGCGTGAGGTTGACGAACGCCTGCAACACCAGCTCGAAAATGCCCGCGAGTGGCGCGATGTCTGTCTGAAATACTTTGGCAGTTTTGCTGAATAACAGGCAAACGAAACATTAGAAACAAAACTGACTATTCTTATACAGCCACACCATCCATGATTCGTGATGGTGTGGCTGTCTTCATTTTTGCACAGGCTTCCTGAATAATCTATGGATATAGCAGCAGAACAGCCATTCAAAGTTCAAAGAATATGGAGTTATGTAATTTAAAGGAGTGACAAGAAGTTAATAGACATTTGTTCAAATATCAGGTGTTATTCTGTTGAAAGTTAGGAGTTAGGAGTTCAATTGGAGGGACCTTTGAACTTTGAATCTTAAAGTGTGTATGCGCTTTTGAACCAGCAGTTTCGCTGCGTTGTCAAACTATCTACTGAAAAAATTTGGGAAAGTAGTGATAAATTTATATATTTGCACATTATTATATTTTGTAACCTACAATCTACATAATTTATAACCTACTATCTGACGATGAGACGACTCTATTTCATTCTTATAAGCCTGATGCTGACGATGGCCGTCATGGCGGAAGGCATCGACCGCAACGTTGCACTGCAAAAGGCTCAGAAGTTCATGCCTGGTAAGGATTTCACGATGGGCAAGGCACCAGCCAAGGCACGCGCGAAAGCTCCGCAAAAAAGCGATGCTTTCTACGTGTTTAACGCAAAGGACAACGGTGGTTTCGTCATCGTATCGGGCGACGACCGAACAGAAGATATTCTGTGCTACTCTGAGCGCGGCAATCTCGATATTGATCAGGTACCAGAGAATATGAAGTGGTGGCTCGATGAGCTCGCTCGCCAGATTGAGGCATTGGGAACGTCACTCGAGGCTGCTCCCCATCGGGCTCCCTCGGTAGCCATCGCACCTCTCATCAAGTCGAAATGGAGCCAACATGCCCCCTATAATTACATGTGCCCTGACGGCAACTATGTGGACTACGACGAGCTTGGCTACAATACCGGGAACCGCTGCGTCACTGGCTGCGTGGCAACCGCCATGGCACAAATCATGTACTATTGGAAGTGGCCAAAGACGTGTCCTGCCCTGGACGCCTACGAGGTTAGCACGAGCAAAACTCTTAAGGCGCTTCCTGCCACCACCTTCAAGTGGGACAAGATGAAGGATACCTATGGCTGGAATGAGACGGGAACATCGGCCAATGCCGTGGCAGAACTGATGCGCTATTGCGGTCAGGTAGTACACATGGGATACACTCCTTCCGGCTCTGGAGCTGCCGTTTCTGCTAACGTCATGGCATCCATATTCCAATATAGCCCCAACAGCCATGATATATCTCGCGATAACTATTCCGTCAGCCGTTGGGAGTCCATCATCTACGAAGAGTTGGCCAACCAGCGACCAGTTTTGTATGATGGAGGTAGCAAAAGTAGTGCACATCAGTTTATTGTCGACGGCTACGATGGTGCCGGCCTCTTCCACTTCAACTGGGGCTGGGGTGGCAGTTCCGACTGCTACGGTGTGCTATCGTTGGCCGACCCTTATGGGGATGGAAACGGTTATCAGTATGGACAGGGAGCTATAATAGGCGTAAAGCCTGCCGAGGACGGTGAGGTGATGATGCCTTTTATGTATAGTTGGATCGATAATAGAACTCCTGTTGCCACCTACAACCGGTCGGCATCGTCTGATAACTTTACCAGCGTTTCTCTTAATGGTCAGGTATATGCTCAGTATACGCTTGAGCCAACCTCTTCGCTCGATGTAGAGATGGGATGGGGGCTGTTTCAAGACGATAGAATGCTTCAGTTACTTGATAGCAAGACAATGACTTTCGAAGCCTCTTCCCGTTGGGGAAACTATTATGCATACGATGCAAGCGCATCGTTTGGTACGGGTTTGGCAGACGGAACGTATGAGCTGTCGCATGTCTATCGCTTTTCCAGCGATACCGAGTGGGAGCCCTGTCATCTAAATGGAAATAGGTTTTTGGCTGAGATAAAGGGCAATACGCTAAAAGTGTTCGTGCCCAATCCCGATAATATGTCGTTTAGTGTGAACTCTCTCACCACGTCAGACGAGCCCATTGCAAACGAAACTGTCAGCGTGAATGTCAACATCACAAATACGGGAGAGTCGAGAGAGGAAATTGTCAGCTTGTGGATTCAGAAACCAAGTGATGAGCAGTGGACAAATATTTCTAAGATCTCCTGTTGGGTTGATCTTGGTAAGAGTTACGATGTAACCACATCGTTCATTCCTGATGTAGCGGGCATCTATCAACTGAAGATTACATCCGGCAGTTCAGAAGAAGCTCTTGCAACGACTACAATAAAGGTGGCAGATTCCGAGTTAGTTGTTGTCGACGGAATTACCTATCGATGCATACCCGACTATCGGAAAGCTATCGTTATCAATGATGGCAAGAATTATCATGACATAAGCGGGGACGTGACAATCCTTCAAAAAGTAACCGCCAGCGGTGTAGATTGCCAAGTCACCCGCATTGCCGACAGGGCATTCGAAGATTGGTACCAAATCACATCGGTAACCATTCCTGAAGGGGTGACATCCATCGGAAGCAATGCCTTCGCCTATTGCAACAATCTCAATAAAGTAGTGCTGCCGTCTACCGTCACCCGTTTTGGTGAGAATGTCTTCTTTTATTGCAGTCAACTCTCGGCAGTCTGCTCTTATATCCAGAACCCTCCTGCAGTCAGCGATAACGCATTTACAACAAAAACATGGAACGGACAAACCCAACAATATGACCAGACTCCCTGTCCCGCCACACTCTATGTACCTATCGGCACCAAGGCGCTGTATGAGGCTTTGGCGGGCTGGAAGTGGTTTGCCGGCATCGAGGAGGGTGAGCTGCTGGAGGCAACTGTAGGCGGGCTGCGCTACTACTACAGCACGGGCAACGGCAAGGCCACCGTCATTCAGGACACAAGTTATCAGGAACTCACTGAGGTCAGCATCCCTGCCATGGTCAGTATCGACGGCAAAAGCTATCGGGTGACCGGCATCGCCAACTCGGCATTTAGTGGCTGCTGGCAACTACAGTCTGTGACGCTATCTGAAGGCCTTGAGACTATCGGTAACGATGCCTTCAATAACAGTAACGGTATCAAGACCTTGACCATTCCCGAGGGAGTAACGACCATCGGTTATTATGCTTTCGCTTATATGGGTCTAACAAAACTCGAACTGCCTGCCACGCTGAAGGAGATTGGGGATCGAGTGATTCAAGGATGCTCGAGATTGGAGGCTGTGGTTTCACATATCACCAATCCTTATGCTGTCAGCGACTACACGTTTACCACGAGTAGATGGAATGAGCAAACCCAACAATATGACCTGACACCCTCTCCTGCCACGCTCTATGTCCCCATCGGCACCAAGGCACAGTATGAGGCACTGGCGGGCTGGAAGTGGTTTGCCGGCATCGAGGAGGGTGAGCTGCTGGAGGCAACTGTCGGCGGGCTCCGCTACTCCTACTGCACGGGCAACGGCAAGGCCACCGTCATTCAGGACAACAGTTATCAGGAGCTTACAGAGATTAGCATACCCGCCACGGTCAGTATCGACGGTAAAAGTTATCGGGTAATTGCAATCGGTAGCTCGGCATTTAGAAGCTGCTGGCAACTGCAGTCACTGACGCTGTCTGAAGGCCTTGAGACTATCGGTAACGATGCCTTCAATAACAGTAACGGTATTAAGACCCTGACCATACCAGAGGGAGTAACGACCATCGGCAATTATGCTTTCGCCTATATGTATGGACTGACAAAACTCGAACTACCTGCTACGCTGACGGAATTTGGGAGACGATTAATCGAAGGATGCTCGAGATTGGAAACTGTCATTTCACGTAACACCAATCCTCCTGCTATCAGTGACAATACGTTTGCCTATCAGATATGGAATGAGCAAACCCAACAATATGACCTGACTTCCTCGCCTGCCACGCTCTATGTCCCTATCGGCACTAAGGCACAGTATGAGGCACTGTCGGGCTGGAAGTGGTTTGCCGGCATCGAGGAGGGTGAACTGCTGGAGGCAACTGTTGACGGGCTTCACTACCACTACTGTACGGGCAACGGCAAGGCCACCGTCATTAAGGACGCAAGTTATCAGGAACTCACTGAGGTCAGCATCCCCGCCACGGTCGGTATCGACGGCAAGAACTATCGGGTGACCGGTATCGGCAACTCGGCATTTAGTGGCTGCTGGCAACTGCAGTCAGTGACGCTACCTGAAGGGCTTGAGACTATCGGTGAAAATGCCTTTTATAACAGTAACAGTATTAAGACCCTGACCATACCTGAGGGAGTAACGACCATCGGCAATTATGCTTTCGCCTATATGTATGGACTGACAAAACTCGAACTGCCAAGCTCACTGAAGGAAATTGGGGTACAAGTAATCGAGGGATGCACAGAATTAATGTCTGTCGTTTCACGTAACACCAATCCTCCTGCCATCAGCGACAACACGTTTGCCACGAATAGATGGAATGAGCAAACCCAACAATATGACCTGACTCCCTCACTCGCTACACTTTACATCCCCATCGGCACCAAGGCGCAGTATGAGTCACTATCGGGTTGGAAGTGGTTTACCGATATCGAAGAGGGCGAGCTGCAGGAGACAACAATTGGCAGGCTGCGCTACTCCTATAGTACTGGCGGTGACAAAGCCACCGTCATACAGGACACGAGCTATCAAGAATTCACAGAACTCAGCATCCCCGCCACGGTAAGCATCGACGGTAAGGAATATCGGGTGACTGGCATCGGAAACTCAGCATTCTACAATTGCTGGCAACTGCAATCGCTGACACTCCCTGAAGACCTTGAGACCATAGGCAAACAGGCATTCATGTATGTGTCCGTATCAGAACTTACATTACCCACTTCACTGAAGACCATTCGTGAACAGGCATTCTATAACTGTAGAGGTATCAAGAACCTGACCATACCCGAGGGAGTGACGTCCATCGGCGATTATGCTTTCGCCTATATGTATGGACTGACAAAACTCGAACTGCCTGCCACGCTGACGGAATTTGGGATACGATTAATCAAAGGATGCACAAAACTAGAGGCTGTTGTTTCACATATCACTGTCCCCCAAGCTATCAGCAACTACACGTTTGCAACAAGTACATGGAATGACCAAACACAACAAGAAGACATGACACCCTGTACCGCCACGCTCTATGTGCCTATCGGCACCAAAGCGCAGTATGAGGCACTGTCGGGATGGACGTGGTTTGCCAACATAGTGGAAAGCGAACAGGCAGGAACGGGCATTGCGACGATGGAGCATCGTGCCGCCACTGACGGCCGCTGGTACAACCTGCAGGGTCAGCCCATCGACAAGCCACAGAAGGGCGTGTTCATCAGAAACGGACGGAAGGTGGTGGTGAAATAGCCACCATCTCCTCTCTGGAAAGATGGGAGGTTCAAAAGCGCTGATACGCGTTCAAGGTCCAAAATTCAAAGCCTCAACTCGAAAAGGGGTTTCCTCTTACTCCAGTCCTTGTCAGGACTGGAGCTTTTCTTTGTGTAAAAACAAATCCACAGATTCTCCAAAACTGCATTTTAAATACTCGAGAACCCGAGTTAAAATGTATCTCAAACAATGAAATAGGTGATAGGTGTTGCTAAGCAAACGAATAGTCATATGAAAATGTATCAAAAAATTTTCTAAATGTTACATGCATCCAAGGGTACCACGGTTGGCACAAAAGTAAACCGAGATGAAACATTTTCATATGACACATATTAAAATAAAAATTAACTTTGCAGCGGAACATTTTAACAATGTGCGTGGTAACATGTAAATATTGAAACTTCCAAGAGAAGAGAATACCTAAATTTTTTATAACTAACAAATAAAAAGAAATGCTATGCATGTAAACTTAAGAAAATCTGTTTTGTGCGTGGGTCTGTGTCTGATTTTCGGACTGACCAGTACTACGCAGGCTTATGCTGCTACCGACAGTCAATCGGTGGCTGCTGTGCAGCAAGCCAAGAAAGTGACAGGTCGCGTGAGCGACAAGATGGGCACTCTGATTGGTGCTACCATCTTGGAAAAGGGTACGACCAACGGTGTGGTTACCGACTACGATGGTAACTTCTCGATTAACGTAAACCCGGGTGCCACGCTGGTGGTTTCGTATGTGGGCTATGTATCACAGGAAATCAAGGTGGGCAACCAGTCGAATCTGAACATTCTGCTCGAGGATGAGGGCCGCAACCTGAACGAGGTGGTGGTCATCGGTTATGGTACTCAGCGCCGTGAGGCCGTAACAGGTTCTGTTGCCAACGTGAACGGTGAGAAACTGAACCAGGTTGCAGCAACGAATGCTGCTCAGGCCCTGCAGGGACGTGTAGCCGGTGTGCTCATGACGCAGACAGGTTCGAAGCCTGGTGACGAGATGCAGATCCGTATTCGTGGTCAGCGCTCACTGAGTGCCAGTAACGACCCGCTGATTGTGCTCGACGGTATCCCCTTCATGGGTCAGCTGTCGGATATCAATCCTACCGATATCAAGTCAATGGACATCTTGAAGGATGCCTCTGCCACTGCCATCTACGGTTCTCGTGGTGCCAACGGTGTGATTATCATCACCACCGTGAAGGGTTCTCAGGGAACTCCCGCCAAGGTGAGCTACAACGGCTATGTGAACTTCAAGACCGTATTCCACAAGTATCCGATGATGGACGGTCCGACGTTCTCGAAGATGCGTCAGTATGCCGGCCTGTACAAGAACTCTCTGGACGAGAGCGATGACACCAACACCGACTGGCAGGATCTTTACTACCAGACAGGTGTCAGCCACAACCATGATGTCAGCATCGCTGGTGGCACCAATGGTGGCAGCTACAGCTTCGGCGCCGGTTACTATCATGACGAGTCGGTTGTTCCTACTGAGGGTTACAATCGTATCAGCGTTCGTGGTAACTTCGACCAAATGATTGGCAAGTGGTTCCGTTTCGGTCTGAGCACCAACAATAGCTACCGCAAGACCCAGGGTGTGAACGATATGTACGGCGTACTGAGCAAGAGCCCGCTGGCCAGCCCATACGATGCCGACGGAAATCTGAAGCGTTATGTATCGTTGCCTGCCGACGATCAGAGCGTTGTGACCAAAGAGACTGTTGAGCGCGACAAGAATGTATGGCTCAGCGAGAACAAGGGTATCGGTTCATACAACACCTTGTTTGGTGAGGTGAAGTGCCCATGGGTTGAGGGTCTCTCTTATCGCATCAACATCGGTTTGAACTATCGCAGTTCTAAGGGTGGTGGCTTCACCGGTACGGGTGTGAATAATAAGGATCCCAAAGCTGTGAACAGTGGTTGGATTTCGGAGAACCAGACATACAACTGGGCTGTTGAGAACCTGATTACTTACGACCACACATTTGCTGAGAAGCACAACTTCAATGTGGTGGGCATGTACTCAGCCGAGCAGACCACCTACGAGTCAACAGGTGCTAACGCACAGGATATTCCTGCCGACTACTTCCAATACTATGCACTGGATAAGGCTACCGGTCAGGCAAACCTCACTGGTTACAACTACTGGCAGAGCGGTCTGATCTCTTGGATGGGTCGTGTGATGTACTCTTATGATAATAAGTATATGCTTTCAGTGGCTCTTCGTTCGGACGCTTCTTCTCGTCTGGCCAAGGGACATCAGTGGCACACTTATCCTGCTGTCAGCGCTGGTTGGAACATCGCACGCGAGGACTTTATGCGCGACATCACATGGGTTGACAACCTGAAACTGCGCATTGGTTACGGTGAGACCTCTAACCAGAGTATCAACCCGTATTCTACACTGGGTGGACTGGCTGTTCGCAATTACAACTTCGGCAACACCTATAAGGCTGGTTACTATGTGAATGCACTGCCTAACCCAGAGCTGGGATGGGAGTACTCGAAGACATGGAACTTCGGTCTCGACTTCTCACTCTTCAACGGCCGTCTCTCTGGATCGTTCGAGTACTACACTCAGAAGACAAACGACATCCTGCTCGACGTATCGCTGCCTTCTACCTCGGGTGTGACCAGCTATACCGGTAATATCGGTAATACCGAGAACAAAGGTTGGGAGTTGACCCTGAACGGTGTCATCATCGACAACAAGAACGGTTGGAACTGGGAGGCTGGTATCAACCTCTATCAGAACCGCAACAAACTGACCAAGCTTACGGGCGCTGTTGACGAGAACGGAAAGCCTGTTCCCGACGAGGGCAACCGTTGGTTCCCAGGTCATCCTATCGATGTCATCTACGACTATAAGTACATCGGACTCTGGCAGGCTGGCGAGGAAGAGATGTTGAAGGTACTCGAGCCGGCCGGCAACGTGGGTATGATCAAGGTGGCTCACGACAGAGCTCTCGACGAGAACGGCAAGCCAACCCGTCAGATTGGTGCCGACGACCGTGAGATTATGAGCATGGAGCCCGACCTCATTGGAGGTTTCAACTCGACTGTAACCTATAAGAATTTCGACTTCACTGTTATCGGTGCCTTCCAGATTGGTGGTAAGCTCATCAGCGCCATCCACTCTGCCAACGGTTATCTGAACATGCTGTCAGGTCGTCGTGGACAGCTCGACGTTGACTACTGGACAGAAGAGAATACCGGTGCCAAGTATCCGAAGCCCGGTGGCATCATGAGCAGTGATAACCCCAAGTACGGTTCTACCCTTGGATATTTCAATGCCGGCTACCTGAAGTTCCGCGCCATCACACTGGGTTACAACTTCGACAACCTGAAGTGCATCAAGGACCTCGGCATCAGCCGCCTGCGCCTCTACGCTACGGTTCAGAACCCATTCGTGCTCTTCTCGCCATACAACAACGAGAGCGGACTTGATCCTGAGACCAACTCTTTTGCAAACCAGAACACGGCTGTCGGTATCGAAGGTTACCTTGGAAAGCACAAGATGCCTATCGTAGGTTACAACACACCTGCTACACGCAACTTCCTGTTTGGCGTAAATGTCACCTTCTAATGGACAATGGATAATTGAAAATTGACAATATTATTATAGATAAGAATATGAAAACCAAAAGTATCAAATATATTCTCGCTGCAGGCCTTGTTTGCTGTGGTCTTTCTACCACGATGACTTCCTGCTCTGACGTGCTCGACGAGCAGCCGCGCAGCCAGTTCGACCCGACATTCTTCACCACGAAGGCGGGTATTGAGGGTGGTCTTACCTCTCTTTATGCACACCTGCGCTATTTCTATGGCAACGGTTACTATCTGAACAGTTTGGAGACCGGTACCGACGAGTACACTTACGCTCAGAGTGCCGATGGTAACTTCAAGGATGCCGACCTCTCGGGTGTTGGTACGATGACACCGAACAACAGTATTGCCGGTGGTTGCTGGGATGCTGCTTTCGCTAATATCAATACCGCCAGCGGTATCATTGAGAACGGCGCAGAGGCAGGCATGGACGCCTCTCTGCTCGCCGAGGCATATTTCTTCCGCGCCTTCGACTATTTCCTGCTGGTGCAGACCTACGGTGGTGTTGCCCTGGACCTGGGTGCCGGTGAGTTGAGGTTCAACACCTCTACCGTTCGTACCTCTGTCCGTAACACCGTTCCTGAGGTTTATGCCGCTATCTTCAGCGACCTGGAGAAGGCAGTTGCCGACCTCCCCGAGAATCCCCGTCTGACAGGTACTGCCACCAAGAACCTGGCCCGTCTGTATCTCGCCAAGGCTTATCTGACCTATGCATGGTGGTTGGAGAATCCCAATAACATCCCCACCTATCCTGAGTGCAGCCGCGACAAGGGACAGGCTAACAGCTACTTCCAGAAAGCTTACGACACAGCTATGCAGGCCATCAACAATCCTGGCCCATACGCACTGCAGAAGACATTCTACGACGTGAACGTGGCTACCAACGACCGTAACTCGGAGATCATGCTCTATGCTGACCACGACGAGGACGAGAAGTTTGGTAACGGCGGTGCCGGCTACGGTTGGGGTAGCGGTGGTTCGCCTGAGAACTTCGCCTACTGGATGGAGACCTGGAACTACACGGAGATGATTGCCAAGACCCTCGACAAGGATGGTAAAGAAATCACCATCAACCCCATTCAGCGTGAGGCTGTGCAAGCCCTCGGCCGTCCTTGGACCCGTATGGCTCCTATCGCCGATAACTTCATGGAAGGCGGTGTGTGGGAAGATGCTGTCAAGGCTATCGACTCACGCTACGATGCTACCTTCACCTTGCGCTACCACACCAACTGGCAGAAGGCTGGTGGTAAAGAGCCTTTTGTGTTCGGTGCCAACCGTATGCAGGTAGGTCCTAACGAGGTTTACTTCAGCTGGGTTCCCGAGAGCGAGGACAGCAAAATCAACTATACCGGTGCCGACGGTAAGCTGGGCTTCGGTGAGATGGCTGGTCGTCCCGACTTCGTAGTTGCCGTGAACCACATCAGCCGTAAGAAATACCCCATCAACTGGAAGATTGGTATCTATCGTACCGACAATGACGGTGGCTTAGGCTCAAAGGTTAACGGTGGTAGCCCACGTCCTTGGAATATCGCCAAATTCTCTGAGCTCTATCTCGTTGCTGCCGAGGCTGCCGTGAAGCTGAACAAGAACACAGAGGCTCGCAATCTCGTGAACGTTCTGCGCGAACGTGCAGGAAAGATGACCTTCAACCAGAACGACAACGTGGAGGTTAGTATCGACCACTCTGCAGAGATGCTGGCTGCTACACCGCAGACCATCACCATCGACTACATCCTAGACGAGCGTAGCCGTGAGTTCTGGGGTGAGGGATACCGCTGGTTCGACCTCGTCCGCACCCAGAAGTGGGCTGAGCGTTCTACCATCTACCACATCGCTGGTTCGGGCTACACCGACAAAGACCTGGCAGAATACAAGCGTGACATCCCCGCTGGATACTACCTCCGCCCGATTCCTCAGGGTCAGCTCGATGGCCTGATTATGTCGAAGGAGGAGAAAGAGGCATATCAAAATCCTGCATATAGATAATTGCATGTTACAGACGTGTCGGGCCGCTCATCATGTACTGGCGGCCACGACAAAGGTTAATAGTTTTTTAGGTTATTTGATTGTTAGGAGCAGGGGCAGCCGTGATGGCTGCCCCTCTTATTTTGTCCTGTCTTGTTATTTTTTAACGCCTTTGCTGAACGCATCAACAGTTTTCTTCGTATATTTGCAAACAAGTAGAAACCAAAAAACGAACGAATATGTTACTGACAACAACTCCAACCATTGAAGGACATACCATCAAAGAGTATAAAGGTATTGTCACAAGTGAGACCATCATCGGTGCCAACTTCATCAAAGATATTGCAGCCGGGCTGCGTGATTTCTTCGGAGGCCGCTCCGGAGCGTACGAGAAAGTGCTCATTGAAGCCAAGAACACCTCAATGCGCGAATTGGAAGAGCGCGCCCTTGCCCTGGGTGCCAATGCCATTGTAGGCATTGATGTCGACTATGAGACCATGGGCGACACCAACTCCATCCTGATGGTGGCCATGAGCGGCACAGCCGTCGTCATCTAAAGCACAAAAGAAGGCACACCTATCGTCATCTGAGGTATCTCTACGACGAGACGATGGCTCCAGCCTACCCTATTCTACATTACCTGTGCGAGTCCAACTGGTGCAGGTTAATGACTATTCACGGAAAAGCCGGACAACAATGAACTGCTACACCGGACTTATGCCGGTGGGTATGCCGAACGGGATTCCTGCATCTAAAACACAAATGACATGGCGAAACGTATCAACACCTGTCTGCTTCTGGCACTGCTGCCCACACTGATGTGGGCTGCCCGAGTGCGTGTGAACAACCTGCGCGTCGAGAACATGGACTGTCCGATAGGCTTGCAGACGGCTACTCCCCACTTCTCATGGCAGATAGAAGCCGACGAGAACGACGTCCGTCAGACGGGTTATCGTGTGCTTGTGGCATCGTCGAAAGAGAAACTGGACAAGGGGAATGGCGACTTGTGGGACTCGTGGGGCGTTGCGTCCGACGAGCAGCTATGGATTGTCTATCGGGGCAAACCGCTCAGAAGCAACCAGCGCGCATATTGGAAGGTGAAAGTATACACCAACAAGGGCGAGAGCGACTGGAGCGACGCTTCACCGGCACGCAAGGCCAAGCCATCATCCATTCCTGCCCCCACCTTTTTCAGCATCGGACTACTGGGCGAGACACACTGGGGTGGCAGGTGGATCGGACTGGAACGGATGATGGAGGGAGAACAAGGCGGCAGGCATTCACGCTTGGCTGCCCGTTATCTGCGTCGGGAATTCCAACTGAAAAAACCTGTAAAGCACGCTACGGCATATGTGGCAGCAGTGGGACTTTACGAGCTTTTCATCAACGGACAACGTATCGGCAACGAGGTGCTCACCCCCATTCCCAGCGACTATCGCAAGACCATCTATTATAATACGTATGATGTGAGTCATGTATTGGGACAGGATGAACCCATAGCTATCGGCATCGTGCTGGGAAACGGCCGCGGATTCAACATGCGGCAAGACAAGCCATACAAGAACACGACGTTCGGACTGCCCAAATGCCGGTTAAACGTCATCGTAGAGTATGAGGACGGAACGACGGAACGGCTGGTCACCGACGAGAAATGGCGTGTGACAGCCAATGGTCCCATACGCACCAACAACGAATACGATGGCGAGGTATATGATGCACGGATGGAACTGGACGGGGACAAATGGACAATGCCAGGCTATGATGACAGCCAATGGCTGCAGGCCGAGCGAACGGCGATTCCCGAAGGAACTCTTTGCGGGCAGCCCACTCCTGGCATGACGGAAGAAACAGCCATGCAGCCTGTCAGTGTCCGGCAAACGAGCAATGGCGTATGGATTGCCGACTTCGGACAAAACATGGCGGGATGGACGGCTTTGCAAATCAATGGAAATGAAGGCGACACCATCAGAATCCGCTATGCTGAACGGCTGACAGACGACGGAAAGCTCTATACTGACAACCTGCGGTCGGCACGTAGTGAGG
>JAEEGI010015904.1_pt1 | contig 15603 bp, 15 predicted proteins | sample 8958751 | NCBI WGS metagenome assembly JAEEGI01 (sample SAMN16246545, study PRJNA631951) | gut metagenome | biome: gut microbiome; feature: rumen; material: KS-attached | host: Bos | place: Iran: Karaj | collected 2018-10
CAGGATCACTTCACTTAGCAATAACAGTTTTCAGCTTATTTTGAAAAAGCAGTCAGAGAATACAGGCATGTACAGTATAACCTTTGATGATCAGGGACTGCTTAAGGTTGAGACTGTTGATCCAAATAAGCAGAGGATTGTATATGAGCTTTCCAATCGTAAATTTATAAGAACAATTCCGTCTGTGGAGTTTGTGTTCCTTATGCCAAACGGTGTGACAGTGGATGACAAGCGCTGAAATGGATCTGTTTTCTCAGGAGTCTGATAACAGTACTTTTGACGAGGAACTGAATGCACCTCTTGCCGCCAGAATGAGACCACGGACTGTGGATGACTATATAGGTCAGGAGCATATACTGGGAAATGGCAGGGTTCTTCGCAGAGTGATAGAAGCAGGTGTGTGCCAGTCTCTTGTTTTCTGGGGACCTCCAGGCACCGGAAAAACCACACTTGCTGAAATTATTGCATATCATGCTCATGCCAGGGTAAAGAAAATCTCAGCAGTGACCTCAGGGATCAAGGATATCCGTGATGCCGTGGAGGAGGCCAGGAGCAATCGCATGAACGGTCACAGAACCATCCTTTTTGTGGATGAGGTTCATCGTTTCAACAAGTCTCAGCAGGATGCGTTTCTGCCCCATATCGAAGACGGCACCATTTATTTCATCGGTGCCACAACTGAAAATCCATCCTTTGAACTGAACAGTGCTCTGCTTTCCAGGCTCCGGATCTATGTGATAAGACCTCTTTCTGCTGATAATCTAAGGCAGATTGTAAACAGAGCGTTAAGCAGGGATAAAATCCTTAAGGATCTTAATGTCGAATTTGCCGGTAATTCTCTTGACGCTCTGATTGATTACGCCGCAGGCGACGGAAGACGCGTTTTGAATTTTCTTGAGGCTCTGATAGACTGTGCAGGACATGATGAAAGTGGACGTGTAGTCATTGATTCTGCTCTTATAGGCGATGTTCTTGGAAAGAAGGCTGTTTTTTATGACAAGCAGGGAGAGAACTATTACAATTATATTTCTGCACTTCATAAATCAATTCGAGGATCATGTCCCGATGCAGCATTATACTGGTACGCCAGGATCCTTGCAGGCGGTGGAGATCCGCTTTATGTGGCCAGAAGACTTCTTGCCATAGCTTCAGAGGATGTGGGCAATGCAGATCCCGGAGCAATGAGGGTGGCACTTAATGCCTGGGATTGCTTTGAACGGGTAGGATCAGCGGAAGGGGAGCGGGCCATTGCACAGGCCATAGTTTATCTGGCTGCTGCACCGAAGAGCAATGCGGTGTATGTTGCCTGGCACCGAGCTCAGGAACTGGCGTCCACCACAGGTGATCTGGAGGTTCCGATGCATCTTCGCAACGCTCCGACCAAACTAATGGATAATCTGGGGTATCATAAAGGTTACAGATATGCTCATGACGAGCCGGGAGCATATGCTGCAGGAGAATGCTATTTTCCAGAGGAACTTAAATCAACGGTGCTGTATGAGCCGACAGATCGCGGAATAGAAATTAAAATTGCAAGAAAACTTGAGGAACTGAAAAAACTGGATGAATCAAGTACGAACAGACGCTGGAAGTCATGATATCTGTGCGTAGCAGATGAGTCAGGGGATCAGTTTAGATTCCTACTGTTTTAATATCAGAAGCGGCATTGTGGAATAAGTGAATACAAAAATTCGAATCTCCCAGAGATAATAATGAGGCAAACTCTCCGAGTTCCTGAGAAGTTTGCCAAATTAGACTTATTTACAGACAGTACTCAAGAGATCATGATGTTTTTTCGACAGATCCGGTTATACCGTATTCCTTGTAGAGTTTTTCCCTGAATTCCTTATCTTCAACAGCTCGTGTTGCATCATCTATTTTTCCAAAAGAATACAGTATGCTCATCAGAGAACCCATCATCTTTGCACCTTCATCAAGTCCTTCTTGGCGCCCTTCCTGACGTCCCTCTTCCTTCCATTCATTTTTGAATAATTCCATAGTTCTTTTTTCGTCATATTCTCTTAAGCACATAGCTGTTACTCCGCTCTGTTTTTCTCAAGAAATTTTCGTATTTCAGACTCTTCCGGCAGAGCCTCAATCGCCTTGCTGACTGCATTGCTGATAGCTTCTTCACCTGAATTTCCCTTATCATGCTCTTCCTTAAGATTTTTTCTGACTTCAGCGACAAACATGGCGTATTCGCTTAACTGAAGGCACTTTTCCATCAGTTCACTGTTTCTTCCATAGTTTATGTTGAACATGGTGACATTGACTTCTATGTCTGCCTGTACATTATCAGCGAAAGACTTCGAGAGAGAAAGAACTGTTTTATCTTCTGCCCGCTGCGAACCGTCATAAAAACAAACCAGTTTCGGTACAGGTAATTTCTGCTGCTTACTGCTGTAAATGTTTATCAGGTTTTCCGGCTCCTTCACATAATTGCCGTAGACCATGCCTGCATAAATCAGAAGCCTTATTGGCATATTCGGATTGTACGAGCTCTGGACTTCATAAAAGTTCATGGTATTGCCGATGAGAAAGGAAATGTCATTCTTCATGGACATGTATACCACATCATTTAGGGTCCTTATCTGAATCTTTTCTGCATCGGAATCAGGATATGAGGAGCCGTTTATTGCATTGTACAGACTGAGCGTCCAGTTCTTTTTCTCCGGATTCCCGAAAATGAATTTAAAAAGTCTGTCCTTATACTCTCTGTTAACTGTTGATGACATAAATTGGAAAACCTCCTGAAATTAAGCCTTATCGTTCTGTATGCTTCATGATTCATGCTATCTGACTGTGTCGGATAAAATCATGAACAGAACATTTGAAATGTTTCTCCGTTTCAAACCGACGGAGTCCCTTTTTGGCGTTAAATTTCAGAGAACAGACAAAACCTGAAAACTGTCCCGGTTAAAATTTAGACTGTTCTTCCTGCTGAAGGTTCACTGTGTGAAGACTCAAACTGAAACCGGCCGGCAGTGTTCATGAAGCCATGGAAAATCCTCTGCTTACGCTCAGTCTAAACTGCCAACAGTAAACAGTCGGACAGAAATCATGATTAACGGCTTTGCAGTAAAGTTCGCCCAAAACATACAAATGCCTGACGGATTACCATGTTCAGCTCACGCTGACCGGACCAGACTGAACAAACCCGGATCAGTCTAAAAATCCTAAACTGAACCAAACTGAACAAACACGGCCTAATCAAACCAACTCAAACAGCCAGTACAGTGTTCATGCTGTTAACACTGAACCGGTTTTGCCTCTCCCGGTGGAAATTTAACGCACCGTTCACTGAATTTACTTAAACACTGAGAGCAGAATTATTCCTAACGGAGTGTTTCTTGCTGTATAATTCTCGTGACGCACTGCACTTTCATCATCATGGAATGAACATTTTGAAGCGCAGAGTTCTCCATGACGGATGATGTTAATACCTTATTGAAACAATTTGTTATATATACAGTAACATTTAAAAGAATTATTAATTTAAGTTAATAATCAATGTACATATATTTATATAATAAATAATTCAGTTAGTATGTGAGGTGCGTCACGTTTATCTAAATTAACTTTCTTAAAGAATCCCGTATATACAGGCATGTATCCGGATGTGCCGGAGCATAACCGCGCACTGTCCTGAATCTGATAACTGATTGATTGTTTGTGACCCGCCGTTTACACACGGGAGAGAGATAGCGCCCCTGGGGCTTGCGATCTTGCTGTCATGCAGGGACGTCCCCAAAAAAAAAACAGATCCATCTTTTTCTGAAGGATCTGCATTTTGGCATCTTTGCATCAGCTGTTTAACGAAGAAACAGAGAAACAGTACAGCGGCAGAACTGCTGCATTCACTTCAGCACAGACAGCCCTGCCTGGCAGGGCTCCGCCTCATATCACGCTTCACATCTGTCTGCAGTATGCAATCTGTCCCGACATACTAAAAATGCTGAACTGTCTTTTTCTGCTGCTACTTGGATGAAGAGGACTTGCTCTGTGAGTTTCCGCCCTTCATCAGATCAAAGAATTCCTCATTGGTCTTGGTCTTGGCAATATTTCCGATCACCATCTCGGTTGCCTCGATTTCATCCATGTCATGAATATACTTGCGCAGGATCCAGATATTGCGCAGTTCATCCGGACGAAGAAGCATTTCGTCATGACGGGTGCCGGACTTGGTAATATCAATGGCAGGAAAGACTCTCTTCTCGGCCACACGGCGGGACATTCTTACCTCCATGTTGCCGGTACCCTTGAATTCCTCGAAGATCACCTCATCCATCTTGGATCCGGTATCAATCAGAGCAGTTGCAATAATGGTAAGGGATCCGCCGTTCTCGATGTTGCGGGCCGCGCCGAAAAACTTCTTCGGCTTGTGCAGCGCATTGGCATCGACACCGCCGGAAAGAACCTTTCCTGAAGGAGGTGTTACAGTATTGTAGGCTCTGGCAAGACGGGTGATGGAATCAAGAAGAATTACCACATCCTTGTTGTGCTCCACAAGACGCTTAGCCTTTTCGATAACCATTTCAGCAACCTGGACATGACGGCTGGCAGGCTCGTCAAAGGTTGAAGCTACAACTTCGCCCTGCACCAGGCGGGACATTTCGGTAACCTCTTCAGGACGTTCATCTATCAGAAGAACAATCAGCACGCACTCGGGATTGTTGGCAGTTATGCTCTGCGCAATATTCTGAAGCAGAACGGTCTTGCCGGCCTTCGGAGGTGCCACAATGAGACCGCGCTGACCCTTGCCGATTGGAGAGGCAAGATCAAGAAGTCTTGCAGTGATGTCTTCACGGGAGCCGTTGCCGCGCTCAAGTCTGAGCATTTCATCCGGGTGGATTGGAGTTAGATTTTCGAAGAGGACTTTGCGATTCTGATTTTCTGGTTCACCGTTGATGGTGTCAACTTTAAGGAGGGCGAAATATTTTTCACTGTCTGACTTGGGATTGCGGATTTTTCCTTCTATGGTATCACCCGTTCTCAGATGCAGCTTTCGTATCTGATTCGGCGATACATAGATATCATCAGGTCCTGACAGATACGATGTATCGGAGCTTCTCAGAAAACCATATCCGTCCTGCATGGTTTCCAGAACACCGCTGCCGTAGATATCCTCGCCCTGGTCGGCATGCGCCTTCAGAATAGCGAAAATTAGATCTTTCTTGTAAGCCCTGGTGACCTCGAGTCCCATGTCGGCAGCCATGGTCTGAAGTTCGTCAACAGTTTTAGTTTTTAAATCTGATAAATGCATCATGACAAAATCAACACTAATTTTAATAATGAAAAAGCGTTACTGGTATTATTTTCAAAAGACAAAATTTCAACAAAACTCACAAATGCACAGCTATTTCAGTGAGAATATTAGAAAGCAGCAGATGCTGGAGAATTGAAATATTGATCAAAAAGAATTGAACCTTGATGGACTGTATTATAGGTTGCAGACGGTCTGAAATCAAGTATATTCAAGAATTTTTAAAAATTTTCCGATATGCGGGAAAGCACGGAAAAACATAGCGGCAGAGTATGCTCCAGCTGCCGATCAGGCAGGGACAGCGACAGAAAAAGTCATTCAGAAACAAAACCTGCGGCTGCACCCGTTTCCCCTGCACATCTTCCTTTACCCTTTACTCCGTCAGGTTCTCTTCATTCTTTTCTTTTTTCACGTTCAGTTCCCGGGCCGGAATTCAGACCGGACTCAAACAGGAAAGCGAAAACATGCCTAAGTCTATCTGCAGCTGCCCGCATTCAGCGTCCATGTCAGAAACTCGTTTCCGTCCTTTCTGAACACCAGATTTACACGGGCGGTCTTATCCAGAAGTTCCTTCAGATGTGCGTTGGTGCAGTAGCTTTTTATAATCAGATCCCGTTTGAGATCTATACTGCCGGCGGCACTGCCGTCCACATCAAAAATGTGCCTTACGCACTTTTCACCGTCGGCCTCAACTGCGGCAAGCTGCCCGAAGCTTGTCTTTATCGGAAGATTTTTTGAAAGGAGAGAAATATGATTTGTCACCGCAGGATCTGCCGCGGCCGGACCGTTCTGCCCGCCCCTGCCGTCACCGCCGCAGACCGGATCGACATCCTGCACCGAAGACGGATCATCGCTCTCCGGAACATCAGGATCCACACTGCCTTTCGGTTCATCTGAATCCTTTGCCCCGCTGCCGGAGGAGCAGAGTTCATCGGAGACCTCCATGCCGAACAGGAACTGATCCTTCTGATAGAAGGAAATCGTGATCTTGTCCAGCTGCTTCAGCATCTCCGCCACCTCAGGGTTCGAACACTGAACCGATGCCATGTGGTTTACAACCTCCTGGCGGTGCTTGACATAAAAATCCACCTTGTCTTCGTCGATTCTGTGATAGTAGTTGATCTGTCCCTTCGGCGGATTACCGTCAGTATAGTTGTATGTCACACCGACAACCGTGGTATCCGTGGTTTTGATTGGTATGAGACGCTTAACCTGCTGCACCAGAGAAATAATTCCCCGCCTGTTAAGTTTGCCGTCCTTGTAATATCCATACACGTCCGAATCTATTGTCACCCCGGAAAAGAACATGCGGAACAATACGTACAGCAGTGCACATATCAGTATTACCACCACCTTTCTTCCCATATGAAGGATCCCTCCTGGCTTTGCCCGGTACTGTCTTCCCGGACACATTTGTTTTCAGCGGCATGACTCTTCCGCATCTCAGAAAAAATACCGCACTGCGCCCGACAGCGCTGCAGACCATACCGCAGCTGAATAAAGGGCAGTCTTTACATCAGCTGTTTCGCCCTGTCCGGCTGATCTGCACTTTCTGCTCTGATTCACTGCATTTTCCGGCGGAATCCGTCCGCTGTGCACATCATTCCCGGCCCCGCGGATCCCGCAGCGCTGAAACGGCAGTTCCGCACAGGGGCATCATCCTTTCATGCGGTGCCGGTACATCCCGCACCGAATTATTACGTTTTCAGTCAGAAACATCATACGGTGCCTGTAAATCAGCTCACAGCAGAAACCTCCGGAACCGGACTTAACAATCCGCGCCGTTCAGCAGCAGTTCCGTCCCGATCCGGCAACGCCCTGCATCAGAGACACGATCACATCAGCCGCAGACAGCCGTTCCGCCTTGGCATAACATCGCCGCATCACGGCAGAGTCCGCGAATCAGACGGCCGCCGGCCTGCTCTGCCGCATCACATCAAAAAAGACCGTCATTCATCAGAAAGCTTCTTAAGTCCGGCAAACCTGAGACTCAGCTGCTTGACGCTTCCGTTCTTAAACTCCACAGTAACCTTGGTGTAGGCGTCATTTACTATATTCAGGATTTTTCCCTCCCCGAATTTCTGATGCAGGACTCTGTCACCGACGGCAAAATCAAGTTCACCGCTGTCAACCCTGCCGTCCTCCAGAGAAAGCAGCTTCACTATGGAAGAGAGCCGCTCCGATACCGTCCCGCCGCTCTTTCCGGCATCGGCCGTTTCATCTCCGCCATGTCTGCTCATTCCGGGATTTTCTTCAGACGCGTTTTTCCCATGACTGTCTTTTCCTGCAGAATACGGCACCTCCGGAACAGCATTTTCATAACCTTCGGTTTCATGATCTGATATCATCCCTGCAGGCAGGTTCTGGAAGATACCTCTCTCCTGCTTTAATCTGCTTCTGAAAATATTCATCAGTTTTTCGTCTTTCCGGACATGTTTAATATCTGATTTATTAATGAGATCGAAAAACTGGCTCGGTTCGCTTGAAAAGTTTTTGCCGTACAGACTGCGGTTTCGTGCAAATGAAATGTAGCACCTGGTTTCGGCCCTGGTTACCGCCACATAGGCAAGCCGGAGCTCTTCATTCCAGCCGTCGCTTCCCTGTACCTCGCGATCAGATGAAAGGGCCCTGCTGGAAGGAATTATTCCATCCTCAAAGGCCACCAGAAACACCGTGTCAAATTCCAGTCCCTTGGCTGAATGGATAGTAAGGAGGTTGACTCTGTCATCAGAGGAGGTCTTTCCCTGCCCATCATCTATCTCATCCAGATCAGTCTGCAGAGTAAGATCCTGGGTATATGCCGACAGCGCCTCAATGCCGGTACAGTCAATTTCATCCAGAAAGGAATAATTCTGACACGAGTTTACCAGTTCCTCCAGATTGCCGGTGCGGCTTTTGCCCACATCCTTCTCCTTCAGTTCCTCCTGCATGTAATAGTCAAGAAGTCCGGAATCCTTCAGTATAAGATTTACGGAAAATACAAGATCCTTTCCGTCAACCTTTTCAATGAGACTGTTTACGGTATCCACAAAGTTTTTAAGACCGGAAAGAGCTTTTCCCTTCAGCAGTCTTTCCCTGACGGCAGTCTCGGCGGCTTCAAAAAGGCTGATGCCGCCGTCACCCGCATATGACACAAGAAAGGATATCGATTTCTCACCGATGCCTCTCTGGGGAATATTTACCACTCTGGCAAACGAGGCATCATCCTTCGGATTCGCCACCAGACGGATATAGGCCATGGCATCCCTGATTTCCCTGCGATCATAGAAACGGTGACCCGCCACTACACGGTACGGAATATCGGCAGTTCTGAGAGCGTTTTCAAAACTCAGGGAAAGAGAATTGTTCCGGTACAGGATCGCAAATTTTCTGTAGGGGATCTGTTCCCGGGAATGAAGCGACAGGATCCTGTTGACAACGAATTCTGCCTCTTCCCTCGGAGTGAGAGCCTGATAGACACCAACCCTGTCTCCTCCCATGCGCTCGGTCCAGAGATTTTTGGTATTTTCCTGGCAGCCTGCAATAAGGCTGTTGGCAACATTGAGGATATGAGTGGTGGAGCGGTAGTTCTGCTCAAGTTTCACCACCTTTACCATAGGCATTCTCATGGCAAATTCAATCAGATTGCGGGGATTTGCTCCGCGCCAGGAATAGATGGACTGATCGTCATCACCCACCACGGTAAGATGACAGTCATCTGATTTCATACAGGCCAGAAGACGCAGCTGAATATCATTTGAATCCTGAAACTCATCCACCAGGATTTCACTGATCTGACTGTGAAAGCGGCTGCGGACAAATACATTGTTCTCCAGCAGTTCACAGACCCTGAGGATCATTTCCCCGAAATCCACCACTCCGGCGTTGAAACAGTACTCCTCATACAGGCGATAGATCCGGGCCATGTGCTGCCGCTTCACATCGCTTCTGTATTTCTCGATTTCATCTCCGAAGCAGTTGGCGGCTCTCAGCCCCTTTTCCTTGCACCGGTTGATAAAATTTCTGGTATCCTTCGGGAACTCCTTGTCAACAGCCTCTGTGGACTCCCTCTTGACAATCTGCCTGATCAGAGCCAGTTGATCGGTATCATCAATAACGGAGAAAACGGGAGGCAGTCCGGCATCACGATTGTAGCGTCTGAGAATGCCCATGCAGATGCTGTGAAAGGTTCCGATCTGCAGCTCTCTGACGTCAATGTCCTTTCCTACGGCGGCCGCTATGCGGGTTTTCATTTCATTGGCTGCCTTGTTGGTAAAGGTGGCCGCCATGATACTGCAGGGCGGGATCCTTTCAACAGTCAGAAGATAAACAATGCGGGACACAAGAACTCTGGTTTTCCCGGATCCCGCACCGGCATAAATCAGCATATTTGTGCGTTCGGCGGTAACAGCCTCCAGCTGCTGGGGATTGAGTCCCTCTGTCATGTTACTAGATCCATCACTCATAAAAGAATCGATTCAAGCTCCTCCGGTCCGGATATTTCCAAATCCGGCAATGGTTTAATTTTATCATGAAAAGCCTCCGTCCTTATCATGCAGGTCATGAATCCCGCCCGGCAGGCTCCGTAGATATCGGTTACTGGATCATCCCCCACATGAAGAATATTTCCGGGAGGAACGCCGAGAAGACGTGAGGCTTCAAGAAAAAGAGCCGGATCCGGCTTTGCCGGAAGACGTCTGTCCGCTCTGATGCAGCAGGAAAAGCATGACGCAAGACCGATGCGCTCCGCATCCACATTGCCGTTGGTAAGGGCTATCATCGGGTATTTTCTTCCAAGCAGATGCAGAATTCTGAAGCTGCTTTTCGGAACCATAAACGAGGATCTGACCTGAATAAAACGGCGAACCAGCAGAGCGGCCTCGGTGACGGCAGCCGCAGGATCGGTGCCGCAGCTGACAAAAAGCCGTCTCAGAACCTCTGTTCTGAACAGTGTAACGTCACTTTCCAGCAGAGGATCCTCCCGCCGGATTTCATCCTTAAGCAGCGGGATCATTTCGGATGCCCTGATCTTCCGAAGCCACGGATGGAACTCCAGCATCGATGAATACCATCTGTCGGCAGATTCGATTACCGGACGGTTGTCATAAAGAGTGTCATCAAGATCAAAGGTAAGTGCCAGAACCTCGTTCCCTGCGCCGCCAATCCTCATCAGGGCTGCTCCTGCTCAGGCACCGGACTGTTTCCCTTGTTCATTGCATCCCGGGGATGGGCGGTACGGTACACCCGGCAGAGAGAGGTGATATCGGAATGGGTATATATCTGGGTTGTGGAGAGTTTTTCGTGACCGAGCATATCCTGCACCGCCCTAACATCCTTTGAATTGCTGACCATCACCGTGGCAAAGCTGTGGCGCATCTTGTGAGGATGAATGCGTCCGCTGAACCCGTGGGTTTCCGCATATACCCTGAGTCTCATGGCCACATTCCGGGCCGTGGTCCGTCTGCCCTGAACATTGATGAAAAGAGCGTTCTCACCGGAAGCCGCATACAGTTCACGAAGCTTCAGATACTCCTCAATGGCGGCAACCGCTACTTCACCCATGGGTACAATTCGCTCCTTTCGCCCCTTGCCCAGCACCTTCACCGTCAGATCATCAAGAAAGACCCTGTTCAGATCAAGCCCCACCAGTTCACTTACACGAAGTCCCGATGAGTACAGAAGCTCCAGCATGGCATGATCCCGCTTTGACAGAAAAAGATCCTCCTGTTCATTTTTAACCGTTCCCTCCGTAGTGGTCTGATCAAGAAGAAACGACATCTGATCGTCCCTGAAAAATGAGGGAAGCCGGTGCGGGATCTTAAGTCCTGAAACAGCAAGAGACGGATCATCTGCAACAATCTGCTTGAAGGTCAGAAAGCGGTAGAGGCTCCTGACAGACGACAGCCAGGTATCAACGCTGGAGGGCTTCTTTCCCTGTCTGTTCATTTCCACAATAAACATCCGGATATGGGCGGTTGATATTTTCTCGATCTCGGTGATGTTCAGACTGTCTGAAAGAAAGGTGCCGAATACTCTGAGACCGGTCCGGTAGGTATCCACCGTCCTGTCACTGAGGTGACGTTCACTGCTGAGATATGTGAAGAATTTTTCAGAAGCCTCGGATAAAGTGATCATTGCCTTCCTAACGTCTGAAACGGATAAAACGGGGCAGAAGAAGAGCTATGTAATCTGCCAGCTGTTCAATAAAAAAGGTATCGAGATTTTCGTGGTAGTGGTTGGCATCGGCATGTCCGAAGGCAAGGATCCCCAGATCCCCGTACTCTCCCATGCGGACAAGAGCTCTTGAAAACACCAGATCATCATCAGAAAAGATAATTTTTCTTTCATGCTCCGTGAGTTTGCCGAGACTTACCTTTTCCCGCCTCATGATGTCGTTGCACACTGCGGAGAAATCTCCGATATCCATAAGATATTCCGCATCCCGCGGATTCTGACAGTCTGCCACTCTCTCCTCATTGATCCATAGATGTGTGCACGGAATGAAAAGATATGCCCTGCAGGTGTCGTTGAGGAGTTCTGTCAGCTCTCTGACCGAGCCGCACTGGTACAAATCATTGTATAGTCCGAAAAAGGTACGGAAGATATTGGCATTGTGACAGGCAATGTTGTTCACGTCGTGCATTCTGGTGGTAAGCAGACGGATCTGCTCCTTAAGACGCTTCTGCTGGGCCTCCACCAGAGAAATGGATCCCTTCATCGGATGAGGAATTTCTACAGAGTCAAGGACCTCTGGATGACGGATAAAGAAGGCCGGATTTTCGACCAGGTACCGGGCTATATCATCCTCGTGCACCGGCTTGAGATTAAGTTTCCTCTGAGTTTTTGACGTCTGGGGTTCTTCCATAAACATGTCTGACTGTCCACCTGGTATTCGATTTCTGATCCTGAAGGCAAATTTAGTTCAATATACAGAAAAAGGATCAGTTAAAGAAGAGTGTTGCTCTTACAAATCGTGACATATTTCACATTTTGGCACAGTTGTCTGCAATGTAAACAATATGCATCTTACTACACAAATCAGGGATCCGACAGTATTGAATACATGGCAGGATACCTTAACCTGCAGATTAAACAGACTGTTATTGAGCACCGCACATCTGATAACCTGACATATCTGTCCCAAAATCTTCACAATGTCTGTTTATATGCTGAGCGACAACAGTTTTTCAGAACGGGACCTTCGGGAAGGTTATATAAAACGGCCGGGAACAGATATCAGATAAAAATCCCCGATGAAATCCCGCAGTACAAGATTCAGAAGGTTCATGAACTCCGACGGGATGCGGAGTTTTGATTTCAGGCTTCATCTGCAGAATACCGGGACCCGGCTGAAGGAAGACAACGGCAATTGCCAGGATATTGATTCAGGTGCAGGAAATCCGGCTGCAGTTGCATACAGTGACGGTTCAATACCGGCTGTCTGCGCCGCAAACAGAATCAGGTCTTATACAATCAGCACTGCGATAAGAAAATGGCTGCTCTGCAGTCAGAAAATGCAAAATCAGAAAGAATATTCCGTATCCCCGACAAATGAAACAGAGAGGAGCTGAAAGGCGTGTTCAGACCGGAGCCGGCAAATGTTCCGGATCCGCCATGGTGTTTCTGCTCCTGAACGTTCCGGACAGTTCAGAGACAAAAGCAGAAAACTGACAAAGCATCAGGCCGGAACACGAGATTAATCCCATCTGTGTTCCAGACGCCTCACGGAAAGTTTAAGGTAGTCCTCCACGCTGTCTATGCCGATATACTTTCTGCCGAGTTCCTTCGCCGCCACACCGGTCGAAGAACTGCCGCAGAACGGATCGAGAATAACATCCCCCTCTTTTGTGGAAGCTTCAATAAGACGGCTGAGAATATACAGCGGCTTCTGTGTAGGATGTTTTCCGTACATTTTTTCCTTCGGAGGAGTCAGAGCTCCGGTCCATACATCCTTCATCTGCCTGCCTCCGTTCTTTTCCTTCATCAGATCATAATTGAACAGATGTTTAGCCTTTTCATTCTTCTTTGCCCACAGAATCGTCTCCGTACTGTGGGTGAAGCACCTGCAGGCAAGATTTGGAGGAGGATTGGTTTTCTGCCAGGTGATATTGTTGATGATTTTGTAGCCCTCCTGTTCGAGAGCCATGCCGATACTGTAGATATTATGAAGAGTACCGCTTATCCAGATTGTCCCGTTGGGTGCCAGAACGTCACGGCACAGTCTTATCCATTTCCGGTTGAACTCGTGGCGATCCTCCGGAGAAGCGGCTACATCCCAGTCAGCCTTGTTCACAGACACCATGCAACCCGATTGGCATGTAACACCGTTGTTGCTCAGAAAATATGGAGGATCGGCAAAAATCAGATCGACTGACGACGGTGTCATTTTTTCAAGAATGGAAAAGGTATCTCCCAGAATAAGCATTTCCGATTCAGTGCAGTAGTATGGTTCTATACTGCTGTCTATTAGTTTGCGCATGGCGGTATCTCAGTTGAAGGAACTGCAGGCTTCCCGCCTGCTTCAAAGTACAGCTGATTATCCCAAACTCTGAAGAAAAAGAAAATTGCCTGTCACCATTTTTTGCTGAACTGCGAAAAATCCCTGCTTTCTGCAGATTTTCAGAACTGTTTCAGCATGAACACGGGTCACATCTTTAACAATTTTCCTGTCTCCTTCAACTCTGTCTCTGATGTTTATTATGATTCCGGCAAAGTCAGATAAAAGCATCCTTGAAAGTTAACTCTGAAATGCTCCGTTTCTGCCGATCTCCCGGACAGGTCACAGATAAAAAAAGGAGCTCTGCAATCAGGTTGCATGCATTTCTGCATCATCAGGGAATCCGCAGCGGTCAGGTATGGCATCGTCAAAATCTCCCGCCGTGCACAATGTCTGATTGCCGGGTAATCTGACTTCTGCTTATGTTCCACAAAACAGCTGTCGATGTTGATATTTGAAGCAAATATCTTTAATATCTGACAGTAATTGTTTAATCGTGTTTCTGTCTCTTTGTAAAAAAAGAGTAATTAATCAGAACAATGTAAACATCATTTGTTAACAGCATGACTTAAAAACAGCGGGAAAGTTAATGAAGAAGAAGGTTGCATTATGAATGAAGATAAAATCCAGTTATTAAACAATCCGTATGGACAGGTTGCTTACGAAAAATTTCGTAACTCCGGACTGGCATTTGCTGATAAAAGCAGCGTAATAGAATCTCTTGATAATGCAGAAATGACTCCATACCCTGTTCTGCTTCGCCCGAGACGGTTTGGCAAGAGTACCTTTGTACAGATGCTGAAGTGTTTCTACGACATATCTTATGCAGACAGATATGATGAAATCTTTTCCGGAAAGAATATCTACAAAGAAAATCTTCCCAGCCATAACACCTACCACGTTATTAATTTTGATTTTTCCAGAGTTAACACTCAAAGCATCAGCGCTATGCTTAACAGCTTTTTTTCAGCTGTGGAAAACGGCATCAGCAATTTCAAAAGAAGATATCCTGATTTCACTTTCGATTATCAGGAGCTTGATCAATCTGACTCTGTCACCCTGTTCAACAAATTCACATCAGCCTACTCCGATTATGCCAGAGCAAATTTAAGTCTTGATGACTCTAAAAACAAAAAACGCGGCAGACTCTATGTAATGATTGACGAATATGACAATTTTGCCAATCAGATCCTTTCCAAGGACTTAAAGCTGTTTCTTTCCATAACCGGCGACAACGGTTTTCTGAAAGCATTCTACGCTGCCATAAAAGCAGCGACCGGAGATTCGGATTGCATTGCCAAAACCTTCATTACCGGCGTGTCATCAGTATCTCTTGATTCTCTTACTTCCGGATTCAATATTGCGCTAAATGTAACCGACTACAAATGCTTCAATGAATATGCCGGCTTTACCGAAGCGGAACTGGCTAAATTGATACCGCAGCTTGTGGATGTCAAGCAGCTTGGAGTCAGCGCGGATGAAATCATAGCCAGAATGAAGCCGGTCTATGATGGTTACTGCTTCAGCCACCAGGCCGAACACACTGTGTATAACTCATCCATGTGTCTGTACTATCTTAACAAGGTCAGTCAGCTTGGGGAATTTCTGCCTCCCGAAGAATATATGGATCCGGCCTCAGACCATGACGGCGCTAAACTGCAGCAGCTATTTGAAATTTCTGAGCCCGGCCTTTCTGATACGCTTATAGATACCTTCTTAAGCGGTAACAGTTTTTTCCTGAAAAGTCTGGCCGAAAATATCAATCTGAACAAAGACCGGAAGTATAACCGGGTACAGCTTTTGTCCATGCTTTATTATCTTGGCTATCTTACTATTGATAAAAAGCTTTCCCGCACCGGAAGAT
>JAEEGI010015912.1_pt1 | contig 15600 bp, 16 predicted proteins | sample 8958751 | NCBI WGS metagenome assembly JAEEGI01 (sample SAMN16246545, study PRJNA631951) | gut metagenome | biome: gut microbiome; feature: rumen; material: KS-attached | host: Bos | place: Iran: Karaj | collected 2018-10
GTAGAAATATCAGCCTATGAGACTAAGGACAACCATGCCTCTTGTATATATAGTTGCGTAATTAGTATTCATGTTTGATGTCATAATTGTCCTCCTTTCTGCTCGTAAGTGAGCAAATCAATGTTTTCGTTTCCTGGATGATTGTAGCACTGGGATTGGCGAGCGGTCAATAAAAAATAGCGCCAACCATCTTATAATGTTGTAATAATGACTGGCGAGCAAATTCAAATAAAATCTCATTCCTCCATAACATCAGGTAATGGGAATGGATTTACATTTTTTGCAAAAACAAGTTGAACACTGCATCTTACCCTGTTAGAATAAATCTTGATCATAAAACAAGCACACAGAGGTTGCAACAAATGAGACATTAATTTTCTAACGAAAAGTAAAAAACAAAGATTATATCGCCTGCTTGCCAGGTTTATTTTTGTACGCTGAATATTTACTTTTTGTTGGAGGATTAATACAATGAATAACAAACTACATATAGACAACCTCGAAGCTGTGTCATTCTTAAATGGCCTTGTTTTCTTTGCGCCGGTGGCGCTTCTGGTCAGAACCCGTGCGGGGATCAGCCTTGACCAGTTCTTTATATTACAGGCAATTCTGTCTGTTACTATTTTCCTTGGAGAGATACCAACCGGTAAGATCACTGATATTGTCGGTTATAAGAATACTATTGTCCTGTCGCAGGTTATGCTGCTAATTGCAAGAAGCATGATGCTTGTTGCGTTCCTGTCCAAAAGCTACTATGTGTTCGTCATCGAGGCGATCATTGAAGGAATCGCAAACTGCTTTACTTCAGGCACTATCAGCGCATATCTGCATCAGAAATATGATGAGGGCGAGTACGTTGTTAAGAGCGCCAGGGTCGGAAACTTTGGTACTGCCGGTTTTATCATCAGCACTATAATGTACGCCGGCATCTATCACTTTTTTAGCATCGAAGGTCTTCTGATCCTCACCGCTTCTATGAATGTGATCGCGGCTCTCACAAGCCTTGGTATAGAAAAAGATAAAACTAAGGCTACAAACGCTGATGATGCTGCCACCTCTTTTGCCAAGGAACATAACGGCGCTTGCAAAAAGCTCTTCATCCTTAAATTAAATGCCGAGAATATCATAATCATGGTTACACTCGCTTGCGTCAGTATCTCTTTTATCCTGATCAACTTCTTCTACGTAGACAAGCTGGAAATCCTCGGGATCTCGGAAGAATGGATGACCGCCATCATCCTCGGCTACTCAGTATTCCAGATGGCTGCCGAGAAGATTCTTGATACCATCGGGGAAAAGAACTATTTCAAGGCCTTCGTTATGGGCTTCATTCTTTCAGGTATCTGCATGCTGGTATTTGGAAGAATCAATATCGCGCTGGTCATCATTCCGATCATGCTGGTCCTTCCGCTTATTGTCAGTGTTCCTGCATACATATTCGATGAGATGGAGAATAAGGTGATCGACAAGAATCATCTTGAAGATAAAAGAGCTGAGGTGCTATCTGCCTACAACATGGGTGTTAACTTTGTTGAAGTCGTGTTTTTGTTCGCGTCGGCTTTCGTCGCAGGGCTTGGGGTGTCGGCTTGTTTCACGGTTGTTGGAGTTTTGATGATACTGTTGGCCGGGGTTCATGTGATCAAAAGATAATTTTAAAGAAAGGGCGGAGAAAGCTCAAATTGCTCTCTCCGCCTCTAAAAATCTTCAAATAAATATATTCTTTTCTCTCATTGCTCTTGTCTTTTCTTTGGAGCTCGTACTCTTACAGGCAGATCAAGGTCCTGTAGCTTACGTCCAAGCTCATCATCCTTGGCCACAAGCATCAGATCCTTATCCATGTAATTTAGTGCATGCAAAACAGCAGCATAGCATCCTATTGCAACTGATGGAGACCCCTTCTCAATTGCCACAAGAGTAGCACGGCTTATCCCGGCACGCTCTGCCACTAATTCAGACTTAAGCTTTCTTCTAAGCCTTGCATATTTAATCTGTAATCCCATTTGTGAAAGAATATTAATTGTTTCAGGTAATAGTATAATTGATTTTTTGGCCATAAAAAGCATCTCCTTATGTATATAATAATATACACAAAGAGATGTTGTGTCAATTTTTATAAACATTAATAAATATTCACATGAATCACATGAATCGGTTCTTCCAATGCCTGACAAATCTCCTAAGATTATTATTGCTGCCTTATACTCTCACTGCAAACTATCAACTCCAAGCTGAACGCTAATAGCCTCGCAGTTATTGACCTTAAAACTTAAAGTTTCTTCTTCAGAAAGATTATTGAGAATTTTCACAATACATCTAATCACGCAATGATGAGTAACAATAGCAACTTTCTTATAGTCCTTACTCGCTAATTCCTGTAAAAAGTCTCTAACTCTTTCGCAAACATCTCCATAGCTTTCGCCACCAGGAGCCTTAACTGTAAAGCTATTTCTAAACTGCATAAACTCCGGATCTGTAAAATACTTTATATAACGAGGATCTTTTTTGACACTCTCTATGGTCAAACCTTCAAATTCGCCTAAGGATCTTTCCTGCAGCCGCTTATCTACAATTATATCTCTGTCAGTTATAGTCTTCGCGGTTTCGATTGTTCGTATCAAATTCGAAGAATACCAGACATCTATGTTTTCAAGAAGCGGGTTCCCAATGAGAGATTTCGCTTGCTGATACCCCCGCTCAGTCAGATTGCAGTCCCATCTTCCAGTATATACAGCAGATTCCCCTTTTAAGGCATTGCCTATGCTTTTGCCATGCCTGATTAGTACTAATTCCATTGTCATATCTCCAAAGAATATACCCGCAGCTCAATCCCCTTATAATTGCAAGTCTCTACAAGCTTACCACCACAACTAAGAATCACATGCTCGCTGGCAATGTTAGAAGGTTCACAAGCAATAGTAGCTTCTTCCATTCCTTGCTGTTTAAGCCATAGCAAAAGCTCCTTAAGCATCCACTTTGCATAGCCATGGCCTCTATCGCATGGACGTACCGAATATCCTATCTGGAACTTCGGATCTGCTTCATATCTGTACTGGATCATTCCGATAAGATGTTCATCAGATTTTCTTATGCAAAAAAACTGCTGGGCGTGGCCTCCAATCTCCGCTGGCGCGTCTTCTGCTGCCCTCTGCCTGCAATTTTCAATGTACGCAAGCGGGTTCTCAAATTTTCTAAGAGAACCGCAGCCATCCATGTGATCTTCACAGTCAATGAATTCCTGTCTGTATGCACTGATATCATCAGCATATTTGTCATCGGCTTCTACCAATTCAAGATCAGCCTCAGGTCTTTTCACTCTGGTAAAAAACTCCTTGTCATCTTCATGGTGGATATAAGCGCCGTTCTTAAGCTGCGTTTTCAAAGATGCTGGGTTATCCTTATGAACCGACATATAGATCTCGTCTTCCGGAATGATCTCCCATGCCTTTTCTATAGTCAGGCGAAGGCCTTCGTTGGCATAGCCTTTGCCGCGGTATTCTTTTTTGATTCCATATCCTATGTGGCCGGCGCCATTGGCAAGCGCTTCGCACAGGTGATGCCTGATTCTGAAAAGTCCTACGATCGTATCTCCATCCCACAGGAAGTATTCTGTTCCGGGAACATGTCCGGGAGAAAGGTTTATTCCATTGGATTTATCTATATATCCCGGGAGGATCTTCTTTTTAAACTCTTCGTATGTACAACCATAATCCTTATTGGTGAAGCCGTTTTCGTCCTCTGGAAGCTGGGTTATAAACTCGTACTCCTTTTGCACATCTTCCATGTTTGCTTCTTTTAGATATACTTTTTTCATTTATTATTATCCTTCTTTACTAGTGGGTATTTCTTTCAAGCCTGTATGTAATCAGCGTCATTTTATCATTAACAACCTCTTCGACACCGAATCTTATGAATCCGCATTTTTCGTATAAGTGGCAATTTCTCGGCTCCTGAAGTATTGTTTCAAGTATCCATTCCTTAACTTCCGGGTACAGTTCAAACGCAGCCTGAATGGCTTTGTATCCAATTCCCTGGTCCTGGTATTGCGGCAGTATGAATAAGGGACTGATAAAAGAAATATGTTTTTCTTCAGGGTCATTGTGCCCAAGGTTGATCGCTCCGACTTTATTGCCGTCCTGCATTATGAAATAATATTGCCTGTTAGGAATGGCTGCTCTTTTCTTAATTCTTTCAAGAGTTTCTATTGCAGGACTACAATCATCATGGTACTTCTCATATAGGGGCATGAAGCTTTCTACCTGCATTTTGTGTAGTAGTTCTAGTTCATTCTCTTTTACCGGAATAAGGTCTATTTTTCCCATTATTTTTTCTCCCGATCACTCTGTACCAGTTATACTTGAATTATTTTTTCTTTTCCAAAACAGTCTATATTAGAGGCACTTCTGAAAATATTTGGATTCTCTGCCATCTTCCTCAAAAGACTCTACAAAATCAAATCCAGATTTTTCCAACACTTTAATAGATGCCAGGTTATCAGAATAAGTAAATGCACCGATAGATTTCAGATTAAACTTATTCTTTATTTCTTCTAAAAATAGTAATGTTGTTCCTGTAGCTATTCCCTTATTCCAATAATTCTCATCAAAGATACAATAGCTTAGCATAGCATTAGGTGTTTCTGAACTATTAATACAGTAACACCAAATATCTCCAATATACTCGCCGTTCACCAATATGGTCTTTCCAAAACTATTCGCAGTAGGAAGTAGCGATTTGTGATAGTCTGCTATTGCCTCTTCCACAGTAGTTGCCTTCTGTGGAAGCACAGCTTTAATTGCAGGCTTCTGAGCCTTTTCAAAATATATTCGTACTGTTTCTTCTGTACGATCTCCCAAAGCAATATTGTTCATGTAATCTTTGCACCTATTGAATGCTTTCAACTTATATACCATAGGAATATACTTAATCCCATGCTTTTCTTGTTCCTCAGATATTCTTATGAATCTGAGGCTTGTATAAAATTTTTCACCATATGGAGACGAGTTAACGGTGATTTCATAAATATCGTCATTGTTTGACCTTATATCATTGCATATATACTCAAACAGCCTCTTTCCAATACCTTGCCTTTGGTAATCCCTATCGACAAAAGCAAGCATAATATGTGATGTCTTTCGCATGGTCATTACTGCAACAATTTTCTTACCATCAAAAGCTCCATACATTTTGAACTGCCCAGTTAGACAGCCTCTTCTAAAATCATCATTTTTAATTATGTCATTTACAAAAGAGTCAACGCCTTCTCCAGAGTAATCAGGAGCTTCAAACTCCATAAAGACACGTAGGATAAGGTCCAATGCATTGTCAATTTCATTTTCAGAAACAAGCTTAATATCCATCACACAGTTCCTCTAAATCTGCATCCTATAGAACAAACCTTCCCCTATAGGCGTTGTCTTCCTATATGGTTCACCTATTATATGAAACCCCGCTTTTTCATAGCATTTCACTGCTCGAGTATTCCATGATCTAACTTCCATATAAATCGGTTTTTCTCCAAAAACAACTTTTGATAATTCAATGGCCAATTTTACTATAGTCTGCCCATATCCTTTACCACACATATCCGGATGAACACCAACTCCAAGTACTACATCAGATTCTTTCTCTTTCAGATTTATGTATCCTACCAAAGATGTTCCATCATAAAACGAGTAGTAGTTATTACATGGATTTCCAAATCCAGAATGGTTCGATAGTTGCTCTTCATAGGGAATACTATTATAGATTGAATAATCTCCAGCATATTTCCAGTCAGATATTATGCTCTTTTCTACGTCAGTAGTCACATGATATTCCAACATAACATTTCCTCATCAAATGTTCATCCAAATCCCTTCATCATGGATCTCTGCATTTTCTACGCTTCTATAAAATCTCTGAGCTTCATCATTTCGTGCCATAAGTGCTATCAACATAGATGTACCTCTACTCTTCAACTCTTCACGAAGCTTTGTAAGCATCATCTGAGCAACCTTAAGATGCCTTTTACTTTTGAGAACACATATCCAGTCAAGGTATGCTGCATAACACTCTCCATCATTTCGGCTTGATACGATTGAAGCATCAATTCTACCAATAACAGCATCTTTCTCTATCGCAAGAAATGACACTGCATTAACAAACCTTTCATCTGAAAAAGAAGCTATAATTTTATCCCTATACTCATCATCGGGCTCCCAGAAATATGTATCAGGCTCTTCCTGACGTAATCTTTTTTCATAATCTATTACTTTATCAACGTAATCTCTTGTAAATTCAACTATTTCTATCATTTCTATACCTTTTAAAATACTTCTCCTGTTTTGTTATCCTTTTTAAAAACACTATCACAGTACTGATTCCACTGGATCTCATACTGCTCATGTGTAAGTAACTGCATATCTGTTGGCGTTTTGATTCCTCTTTTGAATTTGTAAACATATGCCTTATGATACCATAGTGAAAATGGCTATTCTACTGTCTTTCTAATAAAATTAGTACTTTCGTTTACTTGCGCAGGCCCTCAATCTCATTCTGCAATTCCCCGAGAAATTGCATAGCAGCTTCATCCAACAGATAGTAGATTTTTTGTCTGTTATAAATACTTAAGACCCTTTTAATATGCAGCTTTACACATTCCAAGTCGCATATACGCAGTTCTGTCCTTCAACTTTATCAAACCCCATTGATGTATACAAACGAATTGCCGGAACATTATCAACATCTACCATCAAAGACATGCCCTTAGGATTGTTCAGTTCTATGGCTTTGGCCAGGAGCTTTTTGCCATATCCTTTTCTGCGGTATTCATCTTTTACAAACACATCATAGGGCTCATTTTCTTCATAATTCTTTGTGAGATCCAAATAGCCAACGACGTTATTTTCTTCAGTAGCCACCAAAACATAGAATCTGTCCGGTTCTTCCAGCACTCTTTCCCCGGTCCAGTAATTCGATGTATCATGGATTGCAAGATAACCTCTGATATATTTATCATCCATCAATTCGATTCCAGATATATCATCAATTTCTGAAATTTGCTTCAAAACCATTTTTTGCTGTTCTTCGCGGAAAAGCGCATTCTTTGTCTTTAAAATATTCCTGAGAATTTCATTACATGGATTAAAGGAAAAATCAATCTGGTAACCGTTAAAGCACTGTGACAAATAGGCAAACAGCTCAATATAGGCACCTTGTGACCTGGACAGTCCCATAGTTACTTCTACATACTTTTCATCATCTATAACAAGAAGAACGAATAATCCGATTATTTTTTCTTTATCAAAAACTGCAAGTACACGATCATCCGTATTATGAACAGCCCTTTCAAGCTTCTCCTCTATCAAATCAGAATCCAGGAGAGGCTGTGAATAATCTTTGTCAGCGTTTATTTGACGTGCAAATGCTACATATTTTTCAATTTCCGATGTTACTGTTACTAAATGCTCCACGTCTCTTACCTTCATCTCTCTATCTTCTTAAAAAGCCTTGCACTCCAAAAATTCATATTGAGTTCGTCAATATAAAAATGGAATATAGCCTTCCAGTTTTTCGTAGCAGTACTCAGAACCATATATTCTGCCTCTGTTTTGACAGCGTCCTCAGCAAATCTAAAAAGCTCCTCTCCAACTCCTTGGGAACGCTTTTCGGGAATTACATACAGTTCTTCTACTTCAAAGAATGGTGTACCCTCTGGCATTATTGATTTCATCTGCTTAGATTCACAAACTTTACCAAAAAGATACCCAATAATAGTACCATCGTCCTCTGCAAGAAATATTCTATTGCCTTCAATATCTGATTTATCATTTGGACGATATCCGTAGCAACTGTTCTCTGCTGCCCAGTCCTCTGAAAAACTGATGAGTTTTGCCAGAACAGTCTCGTTTAAATCTACTTCATGAATAAGCATAATAATCTCACAATCTTTTAAATATTTATCTGTTCATCTATTGTATAAGTTTTCTTTAAATCCATATAAGCAAGATAAAGAAAAAAGCCAAGCTCAACGCTCGGCCTGGTCCCAAGTGTTATCCGCACCTGGCAACTCTGTTAAAAATATAATATCATATTTCGTCTTACTTCAAAGCCTTTTTTCTACAAAAAATAATATATGATGCATTTACATAAATTAGACCAATTCCATCATAGTTCTATAATCTGATCAAATCCTGTATCATCACTATCAATATGTGATATCTTAATGACTATTTTATCAGGATCACTCAACAGCTCTTTTTCCAAATCCTTAAGCAGTACCTTGGTTTCAACGTCCAGCCCGGCATCGATCTCATCCAGAATAACCAGCGATACATCGGATTCCATCATGCACTTCATCATAAAGAGCTTCTTCTTTTCACCTCCGGAAAGGGTTGCTCCGTTTTCTTCTATAACATCAATCTCAGGATTCAGATTCAGCTTCTTACGCATTGCCTCTATTTCATCTTCACTGCAATCTGAATGAGTTACATATCTAAGATAATCTTCGACGCATTCATTAAGTATAAGTTCATCCTGCGAAACGTAGCATATTTCTTTATAAAAAGAGCATGAATCATACTCAGAAACAGGTGTATCATTGATGGATACCTGCCCGTTTGACGGCTTATATAAGCCTAGGATCATCTTAAGTATTGAACTTTTGCCGCTTCCATTTTCACCACGGATCAAGACATTATCGCCCTTATTTATATCAAAAGAAATATTGTTCATGATCTTCCTGTCATCGATTTCGAGCGTTACGTTTTCAAATCTGATATTCTCGATATCACTTATCTCTTTTCCTGAAATAATGGGAATATCCATAAGCTTTACAACATTGTCAAAGGCAGGAATATTCTTGATGATCACCTGGATCTGGCGCTGAACTCGCCCGCTGACAGCAAGAATAGTATTTGTTATAAAAAGGACTGTTACAAGCTTTCCGCCACTTACGTTCGATGTCAAAAGCAGCATGCCGGCAACTAAAATGTATATAAGGTCAGTAAAGCTTTTTTCTATTGTCTCAAAGAACGCAGATTTTCCTTCGGCTTTCTCAGAGAGTTTCATAAAACTATCATGTATTTTTTTATTCTTAGTCAGATAATAATCTTCTAAACCGTTTGTACGAGTAGCTTCAACCATATCCACCGTCTCGTATACCTGCGCAGTATCTTGTTCATGCGCTTTGTCACAAAGCTCATAATTACCTAATATGCCACGGCCTGTTATAAATGATGTTCCGAGTGTAAATGCAATCCCTAAGACTAACGTTATACCTGCAGGAATGCTATACCAAAAGGCAATTATCAAAAAAGCTATAACCGTAAGCGTATTAACAAAGCCCCCGACAGAATATATCACTGCAATCGCAAACGCAGTATATGTCTGTCCTGACAGGACATATTTAAATTTGTCCTTGGACTTCTGGACATGCTCCATGTACTCGCTTCCCCAAAGTACTTTGTATATCTTACGTCTCATGTTCCATAAAAGATCATTGCCTATACGGATATACAGCCTGGTATTTAACCCTGATAAAAGAGATAAAAGAAAATAGCCGATAACAAACAGCAGCACAGCTATCGCAAAGGTATACACCGCTTTATCCGTTTCCAGCATATCGATCATGGCATTTATACCAAGCGGTATTGCCATCTCAACTGCGATCAATGCCATCATTACTACAAAGGCACCAAATAGTAATCGCTTATTTGTTGCAAACATCATTTTTACAATTTTAAAATAGCTTTTCATAAGTCCCGAATCCCCCTTTACTACTGCGTTCAGGCTCTAAATCTACCATTCAAAATCGTGAAAAACAAGACTTTAAATCGGCTTGCCACCTATGCTATAATAGCTACAGGGATAAGGAAGTAAATGCTTATCTTTTTAATAAGAAACTGCGATGTAAGTTGCCATTTGAAGTGGCTGTTTACATCGCAGTTTTTGCTATAATACTATTTCTATTACTCGAATTCTTCAACTTGCTGAAGATTGATATGGGGCATTCTACTGTTATTCAAGTATGTCTTTAACTTTCTTTCAAGAAAATAGCGGTAATCTGGCTGATCTCCAGCTTCTTTGTATTCCTGAATAACTGTCTTGCGAATCCAATCCAGCTTCTTTGGGCTTTGCTCTTCATACCTTACAAGCTTGATCAATTATTCCTGTCTAATCTTCCCATCCCCAATATACATCCGCTCTGTAGCAATCCTGTCCACAAACACCTTATCATGCGAAGTAAATACAAGTGTCCCCTCATATTCGATCAGCATTTTCTCCAAAGCCTCTACAGATGGTATATCCAGATAATTCGTCGGCTCATCCAGTATCAGCAAATTCACATCCGATACAAAGAGCATGGCAAAAGACAGCTTCATCCGCTCACCACCCGAAAGCTCTGATGCCTTTTTGTTCATATCTCTTTCTGATAGCAAAAGACGTGCCAGTACAATCCTTGAAAGACTCTCGCTCTGGATACTGACTCTGCGCACATTTTCAAGAACGGTTCGATCAAGGTCGATCTGGGACATGTTCTGCTTGGCATATCCTATTTTGGCTCCTGGGACTACGTATACTTTTTCTCTATTATTTATTAGTTCCAGTAAAGTAGTCTTGCCGGCTCCGTTACCGCCCAGTAGCGCAACCTTACTTCCATTCTTAATCGTAAAATCTGCATCGTCGAATATAACGTGGTCATCATAGGCAAAAGAAATATGTTCTCCACGGATCACTATGGGATTTCTTGGCGGATTGGTCAGTCTGAAATCAGGTCTTACTGTAAGTTCTTCTTTGGGCTTTTCTTTAATCTCCATATGTTCAAGGCGTTTTAGGACATTTGTGGCACTTCTTTCTATTCCACGGGCTTTGTCCTCAGGTTTTCTATTTCCAATGAACGCTCTAACCTTTGCTTCACTTGCTGACATGTTCTTTGGCTTTTTATCTACAGTTTTGGCCTTAGCTTTTTTCTCAACGTAAACACTTTGAAGCCTCTTTTTCTCAGCCTGATAGTTCTCATATTCGGCCTGCTGAGTCTTTCGCTGTTCTTCTTTTTGAACAACATATTCATCATAATTTCCGCTATAGTTCTGAAGTTTGCCAAAAGAAATCTCTACAATCCTGTCACATATTTCATTAAGAACGGACCTGTCATGGCTGATCACGACAAGTGTTTCTATTTCGTTCAGTCTTTTTTTGAGCATTTCCACACCGTTATAATCCAGATTTGATGTGGGTTCGTCGAGAAATGCCACTGCATGTGGACTTGAAAAGAGCTGTGCAAGTCTTATCCTGGTATCTTCTCCGCCGCTAACATTTTCCTGCCAGATGTGGTCTGCAACTCCCATCTTGCCGGCTTCTGCATAGTCAGTTTCAAAGTATTCACTGTCTGAGCCAAACTGTTCGAAAAAAAACGGAATACAATTGCTCGAAACTGTTCCTTTGGTTGGTTCCAGCTCCCCTGCCAAAATTTTGAGAAGCGTGCTCTTGCCTGCGCCATTCATCCCAACAAGTCCAACCTTCTCGCCCTCATACAGATAGAACCTGTCGAAATCCAGTACGGTCTGTTCTCCATAGGAATGGACTATATTCTCTGCTTTTATCAATAAATGTCTCGCCATATAAGTCTCCCTTTTCAGCTAAAAAAAAGCCTATCCTGCGTACGCAAAATAGACTCACACAAAAAAGACCTATATAAATAAAGGCTTCGAATGCATGATAATCCAATTTAAGCGTACACATAATACCGCCGCCATAAGCAGCAGTCCTATCAATATGTTCACCTAAATCAAATTATCTAAAAATCATTCGTTCACCCTTGCGACAAAATCGCCCTTTCTTTTATTCAATTGCATGATATCACATATATAGATCAAATACAATCATATATCCTATATCGGGGCTTCACGAGTTGAAAAGACGTGCGGACAAAGTAGCTGGCGGGAAAAGCCATTTAAAGTACGTTATTTTTGAATACAACATGCTTTGCCCTTTTTCGTTATCTCTCGGGCCGGTAATATGGCTCAATTTTTTATGTTTCAACACAATGAATCATTTATATAACAACAATGAATTGATAATTGATTTCTCTACCCATTGTCGCTATGCTTTGTTTGTAAGCTTACAGAACTAAAACGCAAAACATTTTGCCGGTTGAAAATGACATTGGAGAGTGATGTGGAATGAATATTACAATAGGAGAAAACATAAAGAAATTAAGGACCCAAAAAGGTGTTACGCAGGAAAGACTTGCTGAAAGCATTGGGGTTACTCCGCAGGCTATCAGTCGTTGGGAATCTGAATCAGGATATCCTGCGATAGAGTATCTGCCTGATATAGCCGGTTTCTTTGGCATAAGTGTGGATGAGTTGCTGGGTGTTAAGCTTTCGGAGCGTGAAACAAGACGTGAAAATATTTATACTGCAATAAATAACATAGAAGATTCTGGGTATAATCGTGCTTCGATAGATTTGTTAAGAGAGGCTCATGTGGAATTTCCAAACGATATGAAGATAAGTCTTTCTTTGGCTAAGGCTTTATGCTCCGAAATGTTCGAAGAAAATCCCAACACCGCATTATTAAGGGAAGCAGAGAAAATGCTTCGAGGTCTCATCAGACAGTCAGATGATTATGATTTCAGGTTTGAATGTATCAAAAATCTGGCAGTTCTTTACAAAGAAGCCTGGAAGGATGAACAAGGCTATGCCGATGTAGTTAAAATGCTCCCGAGCATTTGGTCATGCAGGGAAATGTTTATCACAGATTTCTTTAACGGAGCTAATCAGGAAAAGGATGAAATCAGTGATTGCTTAGTTACTCTGTCACGTTGTCTGGTCAATAATCTCCGTGATTATGTGGCATACATTCTACCGAATGAGGAAGATAATTGGGATGCTAAGATTGGCTATTTTGAACGCATTATAGACTTTTGCAAGCTCATATCGGAAATAACGAATGAAGAAAAGTCAGCTGATTTTAATGGCGGCATTGCAGTACTGTACAGATATATATCAACTTATTATGTGGCTCAAGGAAAAAAAGAAGAAACCTTAACCAGCCTTGAAAATATGCTTGCCCATGTAGAAAAAATCTGTACCGGCACATCCGATAAAGAGTTACCTCACAATACAGCATGGTATTTCCTGCGCTATATGGAACATAAAAGATATAATCCGGTATGTAAAGAAAAGAGGTTTGTTGTCATTAAAGATAGAATGGAGAAAATGGCAAAGTAAATACATCGTTCAACTCTGATCTTCCGTAGGCAATTATATGAATGACCATTTCCCAATTCATCGTACAATATTGGCATAAAGCCTCGATAATACTATAAAAATATAGTTTCAGCAGATTATAGTATTAAAAACGCTTATAATCTGCTGAAACCAATCATTTTTTACCGCTTTCAGCAGATTATAGAGGTTTAGGCACATTATGAACATAATTGGAAGAGCAAAAAAATAAAAGGTGGCTTCTTTTACCGAAGAAGTTAAGCCTAAGAAATTGGTCCATGTTACGCTTGTTACCTCAAACGGATATAAGCGAAATGAGTATTCGGATGTAGTTCAATAATTCTGTACTTACATCAAAAACCCGTTCACTTTAACGTAAACGGGTTTTTGAATTATAATCTTTGTTCTTTATGATTCTATATCTTTTTTCACTTCATACTAAAAGTCATGAATTAATACTATCTCATAAAGATTATTTTCCAGGATATCCGACTTCTTCTGCCCTTTCAGCAAGCATTTCGTCTATCTCATCCTGTGTATAAGTTAAGACGCCTGCATCGCTGAATGCCTGTTTGATCTCACTGGAGTCTTCATAGTCGGCATCTGTTGAAATATCTTCAAAGTTGTCATCGAATATGTAGTAATGATAATATTTATCGCATGTCTTATAATCTGCATCAAAATAGTATTGTTCTACGCCGATGTGATCGACATCAAGTCCGTCAGTACAAACGTCTGCTTCATTAATTCCTGATGTATACAAATTGAAGTTATCCGCTAAACCAAGTGATACTCTACATCCATAATAAAAAACATATTCGCCGTCTCCATTTATGAAAGCATTCTCTGTATAATGAATATTTGCTGCACTGCTTCCTGATCCTTCAATAGTTCCATCAGAGCCAATTTCAAGTATATATCTATAGCCATATCCTTCATCATAGCAAAGAACAAGTTCTCCATCTATTTCTTTTATTATCATGGCAAGTGAATTCATAGCACTAAATTGAACATCAACAAGTAATTCCGGAATACAATCATCTCCGCAGTCTATTTCCGTATAAGTAATCGTAGGATTTCCATCTGCATTGTACCAACCAAGTTCCTTACAAGCTTCAATGATTTCATCCATAGAATAGAACTCGTCTTCTTCAAAAACCGGATCATTATACTCAGCATTGAAGAATAAGTCGCCATCTGATATCACATACTTAACTTTCGCTGTGCCATCTTCGAATTCTTTATATGCGGTTCTGCTATTAGCACCAATATCTGTATCATCCTCGCTAACATCAGCATCTTCGGTACTTTCAGTATTAGCATCTGACTCATCCTTGCCATCTTCACTATCTGAAGAATCGTCTGTAGAACCTGTGTTATTATCTTCTACCTTTTCATTTTCTTCATCCTGTGATGATTCTTCCGAAGATACATCTTCTGCAACTTCATCTTTATCAAGATTGATATCTTCGCTAGTGCATCCTATAGCCGATGCAGTAATAATACCTGCCAGTCCTACAAGGCAGTATTTTTTAAGTAATGTAACTTTTTTCATAAATAGCTCCTTCTTTCCATATCCTGCTTATATTTATTATATTGTCAGGTCTTTTTTATAGATATAACTGTTTATTATCAGTTTTCATCATCACTATATATCTCATTTTCATCATCGTAAGGCCGTATTTTAAGTCCGGCTACAGATAACATTCCTTTATTGTAAAAATATTTTTTTAACTCTTCATAACCCGGACAGTCCTTATAAACTTTTAACCACCAAGAATAATTATCTATTATAATTTCAATCTTATATTCTGAAGTATTCCTATATCCCAATATTTCTACTTTCTTTATATTATCAATATTAAAAGAGTGTTTTTTCTTAAACATTGATACATATATCAGCCTATTTCCAACAATCTTTATTTTTCGATTTTTCATGATCATAATGCCAGCCACTATCATTGATATACCAATAATAATAACTAATACACCTAGCGCATTGTCTTCTTTACCGTGTCTATCAAAGCTATCATTTGTCAAGAAAAGTAATCCAAGCAAAATTACCATAACCCCAGCAAAACAAAGCGCAAAATATTCAGTAGAAAAATAAGATACATTTATTGGTATCCTTATTTGACTATTTTTTCTGGTATTTTGAATCGTTTTTTTATCATACATCTGATTATTATTCATTTTCATTCCACCTGATTTTTAAAGAATCCTACGCCAGATCACTTAAAACAATATTTTACTACCTTGCGCCATGTTCCTCTTCAAAGACCGACGAACTGCACATTTTTTAGGATAAACCGCATAAAATGCGTAAAAACGAAGTCAGATGTGGATTAAATAGTCTATTTATAGTAAAATAAATAATATAGTGCCTGTA
>JAEEGI010015918.1_pt1 | contig 15595 bp, 9 predicted proteins | sample 8958751 | NCBI WGS metagenome assembly JAEEGI01 (sample SAMN16246545, study PRJNA631951) | gut metagenome | biome: gut microbiome; feature: rumen; material: KS-attached | host: Bos | place: Iran: Karaj | collected 2018-10
TGCCGAGGCTAACATCACGCTGACTTTCAAGAAAGGCAAACTGGTGAAGAAGGACATCAAGGGGAGCATTGTCAGTGTGAAAAACGAAGAGGTTGACCAACAGATGATGCAGCACTTCAGTAAGGAGATACAGCAGGTGAAAGACTTTGTGGGCCAGCGCGTTGGCGAATTTAAGACCCCCATCTATACACGTGAGAGTTTCTTTGGCAACTCTGCTTTTACTGACTTGATTCACTCGTTGCAGTTACAGATTTCAAAGGCAGAAATCTCGTTTGCCGCCCCTTTGGCCTTCAACACCACCATCAAGGCCGGCGAAGTGACGATGGCCGATATGTTCAAGCTCTACCGTTTTGAGAACCTGATGTTCGTGCTGCGCATGTCGGGTGCTGAGATTCTTCGTCATCTGGAAATGAGCTACGACCTGTGGACCAATACGATGACGTCGCCCGACGATCATGCCCTGCTGCTGAACGACGCCTCGACGAACGACCAGCAACGCACGGGATTCAAGAACTATACCTTCAATTTCGACTCGGCATCAGGCATCGACTACGAAGTTGACCTGACCAAGCCTGACGGACAAAAAGTGCGCATACTGCGCATGTCGAATGGTGAACCTTTCGACGAGAACAAGTGGTACAAGGTGGTGATGAGCAGCTACAGAGCCAATGGCGGCGGCGAGCTGTTGACGAAAGGGGCTGGCATTCCGAAAGATTCGCTGGAGAGTCGTGTGCTATATCATACAGACTTAGACCTGCGCCACTATTTGACTGAGGAAATACGGCGTCAGGGCAGTATTGACCCTCAGCCAGCCAATAATTGGCGTTTCGTACCTGAGGCATGGGTAAAACCAGCATTAGAACGTGACAGAATCAAACTATATGGAAAATAAAGAAGTGAAAAAATATTATTTCGTTTTTTGTAAGGAAGACCTGCTATTGGAAAAATTGCCAGACGGCACATATACCATTCCACTGCAGGAAGAAGCGCCCACGGAGCTAAAGCCATGGACCAACGTTATGAACGTTACGCCATTAGATGGTGTGGAAGTGAAAACTTATCGAATCAATTCCCCCGTTACCGACATACCACACTACGAGATGTGCGGACTGCGCCAGAGTTTCTTCAAACTGACGAAGCCCCTCTATCTGAAAGCTGGCAAATGTCAGGAACTACTTTACTGGGATCAAAATTCACGCTTTTGCGGTGTGTGTGGTGCCCCTATGCGGATGGATACCGATATATCAAAAAAGTGTACAGAATGTGGTAAGGAGATATGGCCGCAGTTGGCTACTGCAGTTATTGTATTGATACATCGTGGTGACGAGGTGTTACTGGTCAGGGCCAAGAACTTCAAACGCGACTATTACGGACTGGTGGCAGGTTTTGTAGAAACAGGCGAAACGCTAGAAGAAGCCGTTGCACGCGAGGCATTGGAAGAGACTGGTGTTACCATCACAAACATCCGTTACTTCGGTTCGCAGCCATGGCCCTACCCTTGCGGCCTGATGGTGGGCTTTAATGCCGACTATGTTTCTGGCGAAATTCATTTACAACAGAGCGAGATTGCCAAAGGTGGCTGGTTCCGCAAGGACAACCTGCCTGAAATCCCTGAAAAACTAAGTATAGCCCGCATGTTGCTTGACGCATGGACGGAAAGTGCTTCGCTAGTGAAAAGTGAAAAGTGAATAGTGAATAGTGAGAAAGAAGGGCAACATAGCAACGATAGCCGACATCATTGTGATTATAGCAGTGACGTTGCTTAATCCTATGCTGTTTCCTCAGATGCCACCACCATCCATTCCTGACAAGGTGGTAAAACATTATAAGGTACAGCTGACAGCGGATTCCATACAAAACGCCATTGCACTGACGGAGAAGGAGATTGACGAGATGAGCTATTACCTGCGTCTGCACAACGTGATGGATGACGGCTATAATCTTGTGGCAGAATACAATACCACCCTGCAACAGCGTCTTCAACTGCTGAAAAAACAACAAGCAGGCAATGTCTCTAAAACCATTCGGAGGGAATACATTGCTGCGAAGAACAGACCAATGACAGCTGTTAAGACACTGCATGGTTATTGGAAAGCTGGCCGCTACTATATTGGCCCTCTGAATGGTGAAGGTATTACGCGTGATGATAATGGGCGTATCATATGTGCCCTATGGGATGCCGACACCATTGTCAAGGCCCGTCGCATCGATTCGCTGGGTGTCTATTACGGTCAGATGAACAGTTTCATGGAGGCATACGGTGAAGGCACGTTCGACAGCAAGGATGGCTCGCACTATGAAGGTCTATGGCAGGCAGGCAAGCGTCATGGTTTCGGCTTCGAGTCATCGCCCAACCATCAGGTACGTGTAGGACATTGGAAGAAAGACAAATTCCTGGGTGAGAAACTGCGCTATACGACAGAACGCATCTATGGCATTGACATCTCACGCCATCAGCACGACATAGGCAAGAAGCACTATGGCATCAACTGGCACCAGTTGCGCATTACGTCGCTTGGCCGCAAGCATAATACGGAGGGACTTACCTACCCTGTCTCGTTCGTTTATATCAAGTCGACAGAAGGTATTACCATTCGTAACCGCTACTTCTTAAAGGACTATATGGACGCTCATAAACAGGGTATTCACGTAGGTGCCTATCATTTCTTCAGTCTGAAGACATCGGCCATCGATCAGGCTAACTATTTCGTAAACCATACGCTGATTAGGGAGAGCGATTTTCCACCTGTACTCGACGTAGAGCCTTCAGATGCACAAATCGAGCAGATTGGCGGTGGCGAAGTATTGTTAAAGCGCGTACGCCAATGGCTGGAGCTGGTAGAACGCCGTACGGGCAAACGTCCCATCCTGTACATCAACCAGATGTTTATCAACAAATATATGGTCAATGCTGACGACATCAAGCAGCGCTACAATGTCTGGATAGCCCGCTATGGCGAATATAAGCCCGATGTCAAACTGGTGTACTGGCAACTGACACCAGAGGGACGCGTGGACGGTATTACAGGACCTGTGGACATCAATGTGTTCAATGGCTTCCAGGGACAGTTTGAAGAATTCTGCCGTACAGGATTTCACAAGTAGAAATCGCCAGTCAGCAACGTGTATTGTTCGTCGCCTATTACCAACTCTGTCTGTTCACACGGACAGGGTTGTTTCTTATAAGCCAGCAGATAGCGGCGCACAGGCTTTGTCGGCGTAGTCTTGACAGCACAAACACGACTGGGAAAAAAGCCTTGAAAAATAGCTTCATCGTCCATACGGCGACGATAGTCAAAGGGAACGATGACACTTAGTTCGCCATCATCGTTGAGCAAACGACTTGCTGTCGCCATCAGGTCTGCATAGCTCAATGTTTCAGTATGGCGTGCCACATTGCGCTGATGGTCGGGAGCCTGAAGTGAGTCGATAAAAAACGGCGGATTGCTGACTATAGCATCAAAACAGTCGGCAAATGATTCGTCCATATCCTGCAATTTTGTCTGTTCTAAGCGTATGCAAGTGGAAAATGGCGACGCCAAGACATTAGCAGTGGCCTGACGGACAGCACCTTCGTCGATATCAATGCCCAAAACATGAGCATTAGGATAGCGCTGGGCCATCATCAAAGCGATGATGCCAGTACCTGTACCAACGTCAAGAATCCTTGCACCGCCACAGGCCCAAGCACCCAAAAGGACACCGTCAGTACCCACTTTCATGGCACATTCGTCCTGCTCAATCGTGAACTGTTTGAAGCGAAACATCGTCATTTAGGGTGCAAAGATATTAAAATATCTTATCATTCGTGCATTATTTCAATAAAAAGTTGTATCTTTGCACCTCAATTTGAAAGAAAAGATATGAAAGATAATATAGCAATGTACATGGATAACAAAAACAGGTCGTTCTCGATGATTGCCGATGTAGAGGGCGAATATAGCGACCTGACAAATATGAAACTACCCGATGAACTGCCTATTCTGGCTGTGAGGAATCTGGTATTGTTTCCTGGTGTAGTATCTCCTATTCTGATTGGTCGCGAGACAAGCATGACGCTGATTCGGAAAGCAGAGAAGACAGGGATGATAATTGGTGTGGTCAGTCAGCGCGATGCAGATGTAGAATCGCCTATTCGTGGTGACTTATTCGATATGGGTGTATCAGCCAAAGTATTGAAAACGCTGACTTTGCCAAATGGTAATATTACAGCCATTGTGCAAGGTATGTCACGTTTCCGCCTGTTAGACCTGACGAAATACAAGCCTTACTTGATGGCCCACGTAATGGATGCCCCTGAGGACGAGCCTGACAAGCGCGACGTAGAGTTTAAGACGGCTATTGAAGACTTGCGTCAGCAGACATCGGAATATATCCAGATGAGCGACGACATACCTGAAGAGGCCTCATTTGCCATCAAAAATGTGACCAACAACATCATGGCGCTGAACTTTATCTGTTCAAACATGCCGTTCAGCACTAAGGAGAAGATGGCCCTGCTAAGTTTCGACTCGCTGAAGGAACGTCTGTTCAATGTGTTGCGTATCATCAATCGCGAAATCAATCTGCAGACTTTGAAACTCGATATCCGCAACAAGACGCGTGACGATATTGACGAACAGCAGCGTAACTATTTCCTGCAACAGCAGATTAAGAATTTGCAGGCCGAGATGGGCAACGAGAGTACTCCCGAGAAGAAGGACCTGCTGGAGAAGGCTCGCAAGAAGAAATGGCCAGAGGATATCGAGAAATATTTCTATAAGGAAGTCGAGAAGTTGGATCAGGTCAACCAAAACTCACCTGATTTCAACGTACAACTTACCTATCTGCAGACGTTGGTAGGATTACCTTGGGGGGAGTACACCAAGGATGATATGGATTTGAAGCGTGCTCAGAAGATTCTGGACCGTGACCACTACGGTATGGAGAAGGTAAAGGAGCGCATCTTAGAGTATATTGCCGTACTCTCACTACGTGGTGACTTGAAGTCGCCCATCCTCTGTCTGTATGGTCCTCCTGGAGTTGGTAAAACTTCATTAGGCAAATCGATTGCCGATGCCTTGAAGCGTAAATATGTACGTGTGTCATTAGGTGGTCTGCACGACGAGGCTGAGATTCGCGGACACCGTCGTACTTATGTAGGTGCTATGCCTGGACGTATTATCAAGAACATCCAGAAGGCTGGTTCGTCAAACCCTGTCTTCATACTGGACGAGATTGACAAGGTAACGCAGAATACGCATAACGGCGACCCTGCATCAGCATTGCTCGAAGTGCTTGACCCAGAGCAGAACGGCGCCTTCCACGATAACTATCTGGACGTAGATTACGACCTATCGAAGGTAATGTTTATTGCAACGGCAAATAACTTAGGTACTATCCCCCGCCCCTTGCTGGACCGTATGGAAGTTATTGAGGTAAGTGGCTATATTACTGAAGAAAAGTATGAGATTGCCAAACGTCATCTGATTCCCAAAGAAAAAGAAAATACGGGTTTGAACGACAAGAAGCTGACCTTCAACAAGCCTGCTATCGAAAAGATTATTGAGCAGTACACGCGCGAAAGTGGTGTACGTCAGTTGGAGAAACAGGTAAACAAAGCCCTGCGCAAATTGGCTTTCAAAAAGGCTGAAGCTGGCGAACTTCCTTACGAAAAGATTACGCCTACAGAGATTGAAGACCTGTTGGGCAAGCCCCCCTTCTATCGCGATATCTACCAAGGTAACAACTATGCTGGCGTGGTAACGGGATTGGCATGGACCAGCGTGGGTGGCGAGATACTGTTCATCGAGACTTCGCTGTCGAAAGGCAAAGGTTCGAAACTTACGCTGACAGGTAATCTGGGCGACGTGATGAAGGAATCGGCAGTCATCGCTTTGGAATATGTCAAAGCCCACGTCGATGTGCTGGGCATCGACTACCGTATTTTCGACCAGTGGAACATTCATATTCACGTGCCAGAAGGAGCAACACCTAAAGATGGCCCTTCAGCAGGTATCACTATAGCCACCTCTATAGCTTCAGCACTGACACAGCGTAAGGTTCGCAAAAACACCGCTATGACAGGTGAGATTACGTTGCGTGGTAAGGTGCTGCCCGTAGGTGGCATCAAAGAGAAGATTCTGGCTGCCAAGCGTGCCGGTATCACTGACATCGTGATGTGTCAGGAGAATGAGAAAGACATCAACGAGATTCCTGAGATGTATCTGAAGGGTGTAAGTTTCCACTATGTGGAGAATGTGCAGGATGTGTGGAAGTTTGCATTGACTGATGAGCAGGTAGAACATCCGATGGACTTCACTATTGAAGAAGACGAGAAGAAGAAAGACTAAATGACATTTGAAGTACAACATAACGACCCATACAGTAGTGCCCGTGCAGGACTGATAACCACAGACCACGGACAGATTAAGACGCCTATCTTCATGCCTGTAGGCACAGTAGGTAGCGTCAAGGGCGTGCACTTCTCGGAACTGCGCGAACAGGTAAAGGCTCAGATTATTTTGGGCAATACCTACCACCTTTACCTGCGTCCTGGTCTCGACATATTGCGTAAGGCTGGTGGCCTGCATAAGTTCAATACATGGGATCGTCCTATACTGACGGACTCTGGTGGCTTTCAAGTCTTTTCGCTGACAGGCATCCGTAAACTTCGTGAAGAAGGTTGTGAATTCCGTAGCCATATTGATGGTTCGAAGCATGTATTCACACCTGAGAACGTGATGGATACACAGCGTGTCATTGGTGCCGATATCATGATGGCTTTTGACGAATGTCCTCCAGGACAAAGCGACTATCAGTACGCGGAGAAGAGTCTGCGTCTAACCCAGCGTTGGCTGGAACGTTGCGTGAAGCGATTCAACGATACGGAACCACTCTATGGCCACAAGCAGACATTGTTCCCCATCGTACAGGGTTGTACCTATAAGGATCTGCGTCAGGATGCTGCCAAACATGTGGTAGATACACTGGGCAAATTAAACGATGGCGGTGGCGCTTCGATAGGCGGACTGGCAGTTGGTGAACCAACGGAGATCATGTATGAGATGATAGAAGTTGTAAACGACATCCTGCCCAAGGACCGTCCTCGCTACTTGATGGGTGTTGGTACACCTCAGAATATCTTGGAAGGTATTGAACGTGGTGTCGATATGTTCGACTGCGTGATGCCTACCCGTAATGGGCGCAATGCCATGCTCTTCACTTACGAGGGCACCATGAATATGCGTAACCAAAAGTGGCAGGACGACTTCTCACCTATCGACCCTGACGGTTGTGAGATTGACCGCATCCACACCAAGGCTTATCTGCACCATCTGTTTAAAGCACAGGAGCTATTGGCTATGCAGATAGCTTCGATACATAACCTGGCTTTCTACCTGCGATTGGTGACCGATGCGCGAATACATATAGAACAGGGTGACTTCACACAATGGAAACGCTCAGTGATTGACAATTTAGGACGTAGAAGATGAATAAGAGACTACTCAAACATATCGCATGGATGATACGTCATCAGTGGCGACGCTTCATGGCGTTGATAATGCCAGTCATCGTATGGCTGCGTCAACTTCCGTGGCACAGGCTGGAACCGCTGAAGAAACTGAATCCGTTGCGCTATGTGAAGCGAATGGACAGATATATCATCTATAAGTTCATTGGTACCTATTTCTATTCTATTTTGCTGATTATCAGCATATCGATAGTTTTCGACGTCAACGAGAACCTGGCAAAATTCACGAACTACCACGCACCGTTGCGTGCCATCGTGTTTGACTACTACGCCAATTTCGTACCCTATTTTGCCAACCTGTTCTCACCTTTGTTCGTATTCATTGCCGTCATCTTCTTTACGTCCAAGTTGGCTGGCAATTCAGAGATTATTGCCATGTTGGCATGTGGCATGAGTTTCAAGCGACTGTTGCGTCCTTACATCATCTCGGCTGCACTTATTGCACTACTCAATTTCTATCTGGGCTCCTATGTCATTCCCAAAGGAACTGTGGTACGTCATGACTTTGAGGCACTCTACAAGAACAACAAGAAGAACACGTCAGCATCGAACATCCAGTTAATGGTTGACAAAGGCGTGGTTGCCTATCTGTCGCAGTACGATGACACCAGAAAGACAGGCTACGGCTTTGCGCTCTATAAGTTTGAAAACAAGAAGATGGTAAGTCAGATGAACGCCAGTGTGGTACAATATGACACCATTGCTGAAGAGCGCTATCACTGGAAGGCCCGCAACTATAAGATTCGTACCTTAAAGGGTATGCGCGAACAAATCACGTCGGGTGCCGAGATTGATACACTGATACAAATGGAACCAATGGATCTGGTCTTCTCGAGTGGACAGCAGGAGACATTCACCTCACCGGAATTGTTGCGATACATCTCAAAACAGCAACAGCGCGGATCGTCGAATGTGGTGCAGTATGAGGTGGAATATCATAAGCGAATAGCATCCTCGTTTGCCTCATTCATCCTGACAATTATCGGTGTATCGCTATCGTCGAGGAAACGTAAAGGTGGTATGGGACTCTATCTTGGTATCGGACTGGCGCTATCATTTACGTACATCTTGTTACAGACCGTCAGCGCCACTTTCGCCATCAATGCAGGAACCCCACCCTTGCTGGCAGCTTGGATTCCTAACATTCTGTATGCATTCATCGCATACTTCTGTTACAGACAGGCACCGAATTAAAGTGAAGATTTTTAAGGTAAAAAGAAAAAAAGGATAGACCGAAATGACTTTTGAAGAAACATATTTAAATGATAATATCCTCGATGCTCTATACGACATGCACTTCGAGGAAATGACACCTATACAGGAAAAATGTATTCCTGAAATATTGGACGGACAAGACCTTATCGGGGTTGCTCAGACTGGTACAGGTAAAACAGCAGCCTATTTATTGCCTATCCTGTCAATGCTTGATGACGGAGGTTATCCGAAAGATGCCGTTAACTGTATTGTGATGTCGCCGACAAGAGAGTTGGCACAACAGATTGACCAAGCCATGCAAGGGTTTGGCTACTATCTGGACGGAATCTCTTCTGTGGCAGTTTATGGTGGTAACGACGGCACCCGGTTTGATGTAGAAACCAAAGGCCTGAAAATGGGTGCCGACGTGATTATTGCTACACCAGGCCGCCTGCTTTCGCATATCCGCATGGGACATATTGATCTGAGCCGTCTGTCGTTCTTCGTGTTGGACGAGGCCGACCGCATGTTGGACATGGGTTTCTCTGACGATATCCTGCAGATAGCCAAGATGTTGCCAGCCAATCATCAGACCATCATGTTCTCAGCCACGATGCCCCAGAAAATACAGCAACTCGCGCGTACCTTATTAAATAATCCTATAGAGGTGAAGATTGCTGTTTCCAAACCGGCAGACAAGATTCAGCAGTCTGCCTACCTCTGTTATGAACCACAGAAATTAGGTATTATCCGACATCTGTTCAAGGCCGGCGAACTGGAGCGCGTCATCATTTTCTCAGGCAAGAAAGACAAAGTGAAGGATATCACACGCGAACTGAAGCACATGCACATCAATTGTGCACCAATGCACTCCGATTTGTCGCAGGCCGAGCGTGACGATGTCATGTATCGTTTCAAAGCGGGTCAGGTGTCAGTACTGGTAGCTACTGATATAGTGGCTCGCGGCATTGATATCGACGATATCCTGATGGTCATCAATTATGACGTACCGCACGATGCAGAAGACTATGTACACCGAATCGGCCGTACGGCACGTGCCCAGCGAGACGGAGTAGCCATTACGTTTGTATCTGATAAGGATATGCGTAACTTCGCTGATATCGAGCGATTCTTGGAGCGTGATATTCAGAAGAATCCTCTGCCCGACGGTTTGGGCGAAGCACCGGCATACCAGAAATCGTCGCCTCATAAAAATAGTCGCGGACGCGGAGGACGCCATCGTTATGGAAAGCCACACGGAAAGCCACGCGGAAAGTCCAAACGAAAGAATTCTAAGGAGAAAACGAACAATTAATATTTTTTAATAGAAAATAATCGGTGTAAAGTGAACAACGAATCGAAATTTTTCGTAACTTTGCACCGCTTTTAAAGGTATTAATGGTACATAAGCTTGAATTTCAAGCAGTTAGAGAAAATTACAAAAGGATAAGATGAGACAATTAAAGATTCAGAAGAGTATTACGAATCGTTCAAGTGAAGCACTGGATAAGTATCTTGTGGAAATAGGTCGTGCCCCGTTGATTAGTATCGACGAGGAAATCGAGCTGGCACAGAAGATACGTAAAGGTGGGCCTGAAGGCGAGCGCGCCAAGGATAAGCTGGTAACAGCAAACTTACGATTTGTAGTATCTGTAGCCAAGCAGTATCAGCATCAGGGTCTGACGCTGACTGACTTGATTGACGAGGGTAACATTGGTCTGATTAAGGCCGCACAAAAATTTGATGAGACACGTGGTTTCAAGTTCATCTCTTACGCAGTATGGTGGATTCGCCAGAGCATTCTTCAAGCTATTGCTGAGCAGAGCCGTATCGTGCGTCTGCCACTCAATCAGGTGGGTTCTCTCAATAAAATCAGTCACGAAATCAATCGTTTCGAACAGGAGTTCCAGCGTCATCCCTCTGTGGCAGAGTTGAGCGACGCTACCAATATGGACGAGGAGAAAATTGCCCAGTCCATGCAGGCCGACAGCCACCATGTTTCGATTGACGCTCCTTTCCAAGACGGCGAAGACAACTGTATGCTGGACGTGATGGCATCTGGCGATGACTCGCGTACCGACCGTCAGGTTGACCATGAGTCGATGGCGCTTGAGTTGAACAACGTACTGCAGAAAGTGCTGAAGGACCGCGAGATTACCATCATTCGTGAGTGCTTTGGAATCGGCTGTCACGAGAAAGGTCTTGAAGAGATTGGCGACCAGTTGGGACTGACCCGCGAGCGTGTTCGCCAGATTCGTGAGAAGAGCATTGCCAAGCTTCGTGATTCAGGTAATGCACGAATTCTGATGAAATATTTGGGCTAAAGTTTTGTGACCTCGAAAATTATTTGTAATTTTGGGGTCGTGAAATCGAAGTTACGTATCATATATTGCTTACTGATGCTGGACATGATGATTTTCATGCCCGGCATTTGTTTTGCAAACCGTACGGCTGACTCGCTGTTAATCAACCGGATATGGGATTTCAGCCGCAACTACTCGGAACCAGTCAATGGTATTGAGCAGAATTTGTATCTGCGATATACCTTTGGTTCGGAACGGCGCAACCCTACCCTGTTTCTTGTTCCGACGATGTACACGATTGCCAAGGGCGAGCGCGATTTTATCGGCGAATCGTATTGCAGAATCAAATACCGTACGCCCAGCGACTATGACCTGCATCGTCAGGTGGTGTGTGGTACGATTCCACACAACCGCTTTACCATGTCGGCAATGGTACATTATATCACGCCCAACCTGTACGCTATCTCGATATATCCTGAAAGCATTCTGTCACCGTTCCATCGTTCCAATCGCTGGTACTACAAATACCGCGTATTACAAAGAACGGGGCAACGAGCTACCGTCCGTTTCCGTCCACGTGTCAACAATACCCAACTGGTCACCGGTAATGCAACGGTCAATATCGAGACCGGTCAGGTGTTGTCGGTCGTTTACGAGGGCGAGTTCGACATGATATCGTTCAAGGTATATACCGAGATGAATCAGACGCCAGGATATCAGCTGCTGCCGTCCAAAAGTACCATCAATTCCAAGTTCAATTTCTTAGGCAACAAGGTGACTGCTACGTTTACCGCCATCTATGATTGTCCTGTCACCCTGCCCGACTCACTCGACGAGCAAGACAATCGAGAACTGATGGACTCGTTGCGCCCTGTCAAACTGCGTCAAAAGGAGGTGTCGCTCTATCAGCATCATGACAGTCTTAGCTTGTTGTCAGACAGTATTGACAGTCTGGCCCGCGATACGACAGCCATTGAGAAAAGCAACAAGATGAAGGAAATCCTTTGGGATGTCATCGGCGATAATCTCGTCAACAGCACCCATGCTGACGCTGGTGCCTTCTCTATGAATATATCCCCCATTCTCAATCCCCTTTACTTTGAATACAGCCAGAGCCGTGGTTTCAGCTATCGGTTGAAGTTCGGTCTGCAATATACGTGGAACAGTCATCGCTATCTGACCTTTAACCCCTATTTCGGTTACAACTTCAAGAAACAGCAGTTTTACTACACGGCACCGCTTCGCATGAACTATAACCCTAAGCGCAACGGTTATGCTGAATTAACCTGGGCTAACGGCAACAGAATCAACAGCGGATATCTGGTGGAAGATATTCAAAAACGCATGGGACCTGATTTCGAAGTGCCTGAATTCAAGGACGAATACTTCCAGCTTATCAACAACGTAGAAGCCTTCGACTGGTTGGAAATCACCAGCGGTATTGTCTATCACCGGCGTCGTTCCTCAAACCGAGGCCTGATGCGCGATCTTGGTCTGCCCGAAGAGTACCGCAGTTTTGCACCTACGCTGACCTTTCATATCACCCCCTGGCGCAAAGGTCCGATGCTGACAGCCAACTACGAGCGCGGCTTCCCGCATGTCTTCGATTCCAATCTGAAGTATGAGCGATGGGAATTCGATGCCTCGCATAAAATCAAGCTTGGCAGTCTGCGTCTGCTCAACTGGCGTGCCGGTGCCGGTCTGTACACCAATCGCAGCAGTGACTATTTTGTGGACTACACCAATTTCCGCGACAACAACCTGCCATCTGGTTGGGAAGACGAATGGACAGGACAGTTCCAGTTGCTGAACAGTATGTGGTATAATGAGTCCGACTATTATCTTCGTGGTCACATGTCCTTTGAATCACCCTTACTAGCCTTGGGTTGGACGCCACTTGTCGGTCATTTTGTCGAAACCGAAATGATTTATGCCAGCGTGCTCAGCATTGAGCATACGCATCTTTATAGCGAGGTGGGCTACGGTTTCACCAACCGCTATTTCTCTACAGGTATCTTTGCCGGTTTCCTCAACCATAAGTTCCAGAACTTCGGTTGCAAATTCACCATAGAACTATTTAGAAGATGGTAAAACCACTCGTTGTCTATAAAGCCAGTGCAGGTTCCGGAAAAACCTTTACATTGGCAACAGAATATATCAAGCTGCTGGTTCAGAACCCGCAGAGCTATCGTACCATCCTTGCCGTGACCTTTACCAATAAGGCTACGGAAGAGATGAAGATGCGCATCATCAGCCAGCTGTATGGCATCAGCCGTCAATTACCTGACTCCAGCAACTATCTTTCCAACATTGTCAGCAAGACGGGACTGTCGGAAGCACAAGTCTGCAAACGTGCTGGCGAGGCCTTGCACTTGTTGCTCCATAACTACAACTATTTCCGCGTAGAGACTATTGACACCTTCTTCCAGAGCGTGCTGCGCAATTTGGCTCGCGAGCTCGACCTCACAGCCAATCTGCGAATCGGTCTGAACGATATACAGGTTGAGGAACAAGCCGTTGACCGTCTGATAGACAATCTGACCCATACCGACGTCATGCTGCAGTGGATTCTGAAATATATCATGGAGAACATCAGCGACAACCAGTCGTGGAACATCATCGGGAAGGTCAAGCAATTCGGACGCACCATTTTCCGTGATTATTACAAGGAACAGAGCGACACGCTTCAAGCCAAGATGCACGATGAGCAATTCTTCGAAGGCTATACTAAACAGATGCGTGCCATCCGTCAGGATGCTCTCGAACGCATGAAGGAGATAGGCAACGAATTCTTCGATGCCCTATCTGCCGAAGATTTGTCTATCGAGGATTTATCCAATGGCCGATCAGGTGTGGCCGGTTTCTTCCTCAAGCTGCAAGCCGGTGTTTTCGACGAGAGTATTGTCGGCAAGCGTGTGGCTGATTGTGCAGAAGACGCTTCTAAGTGGAGTACCAAGACCAATCCTCGCCGCGAAGCCGTCATCATGTCTGCCGATGCCGTATTGCAACCATTGCTGCGCCGTGCCATCGAGGAACGCCCACGCCAGTGGCGCCTGTATAAATCAGCCGACCTCACCCTGCGTCATCTCAATCAGCTGCGCCTGTTAGGCAGCATCGAACAGAAAGTGCGCCAGCTGAACGATGAGTCGAACCGTTTCCTGCTCAGCGATACTCAGCAACTGCTGCATTCCCTGATACAAGACAGCGACTCGCCTTTCATCTTCGAGAAGATTGGTGCCCGTCTGGAACACGTGATGATTGACGAGTTTCAGGACACCTCTACCGTCCAGTGGCAGAACTTCAAGGTGTTGTTGGAGGAATGTATGAGTCATGTGGATACTGAGAATCTGATCGTCGGCGACGTCAAGCAGAGCATCTACCGCTGGCGCTCAGGCGACTGGCGGCTGTTGAATGCCATCGACCGTGAGTTCCCGCATAGTCAGCAGCAATTGGAGATTCGCAGTCTGACCACCAACTATCGTTCCACCCGTGGCGTCATCGAGTTTAACAACGCCTTCTTCGTCGAAGCAGCCCGTCAGGAGTACGAGTCCCAGCGCGAGGAATATCCCGATGGTGCCGAGCAGTTGCGGCATGCCTACGCTGACGTGGAACAACAGGTGCCTGACGGCAAACCCTCACAGGGATTGGTCAGCATTCGTCTCCTGCCCCGTAGCGACTATCAGCAACAGGTACTTGTGGAGCTGACAGATACTGTCCGCATGCTGATGGACAAGAACGTAACACCACGTCAGATAGCAATCCTGGTACGCAGCAATCGCATGATACCAACCATTGCCGACTATTTCGCCCTGCAAATGCCAGAGGTCCGTATTGTCAGTGACGAGGCTTTTCGTCTTGACAGCTCGGCAGCCTGCACACTGATTGTTCAGGCACTCCATCTGCTGACCCATCCTGACGACATGCTGGCACAAGCAACCATCGTCAAACTCTATCATCGTGCTGTCCTGCACGAACAGTTGACCGACGACCGTCTATTCCGTCGAGACACGCCACTCAGCACGCTCCTGCCTGAAGCTTTCAGCCTTCATACTGAGGAACTGCTGCAAATGTCGCTCTACGAATTGGCCGAGCGTCTGTTTACCATCTTCCAACTCTCGACCTTGACTGACGAGAGCGGCTATGTCTGTGCCTTCTTCGACCAGCTGACACAGTTCTGTCAGGACAACACCACTGATATAGACTCTTTTGTCCGCGAGTGGGATGAGACCATCGGTGCCAAGACCATCCAAAGCACCGAGACCGACGGTATCCGTATTCTGACCATTCATAAGAGTAAAGGCCTTGAGTTCGACAACGTGATTATTCCCTATGCTGACTGGCGTCTGGAGATGCCTGATATTTTGTGGTGCCAACCTCAAGAAGAGCCTTTCAGTGCGCTACCATTGGTTCCCGTCGACTACAGCGAGAAGCAGATGCGTGGAACCGTCTACGAGCACGACTATCTGGATGAACACCTGCAGAACACGGTAGACAATCTAAACCTGCTATATGTGGCCTTTACGCGTGCCTCTCACAATCTGTTTGTCATTGGTCGCCGTGCAGCCAAGAATACACGTGCAATACT
>JAEEGI010015922.1_pt1 | contig 15594 bp, 13 predicted proteins | sample 8958751 | NCBI WGS metagenome assembly JAEEGI01 (sample SAMN16246545, study PRJNA631951) | gut metagenome | biome: gut microbiome; feature: rumen; material: KS-attached | host: Bos | place: Iran: Karaj | collected 2018-10
GGACTTCCGACAGCTTCAGATAGACTTCGGATAGATGGGGTTTCGTTTCGCCCTTCAAATCCTTTGTAACACGTTGTATATTAACATAATAATAAATAATACATGGCAATTTCGACGGAGACCAGGATCCCCGATATCACATCGGGAAACCTCGAAGAAACCGCGTCTTCCGCGCCTTTTATACAAATTATTAGTCCATTTTGGACTAATTAACTAAAAATATTTGCAAATGTCCGGGAAAACCCGTAAATTTGCAGCACAAATCGGAAACAATATGGAAACCAAGGATTATCATGTGGGCATACTCATGTCCGACCTCGCGCTGCTGCTAACCAAGGACACATGCAGCAGACTCGGCATCACCATCAGCAAGGTCTATAATGCGATGGCATTGGAGGGCAAGGGTGTCCTTACCAAGTACGATGCCATGTCATACGATTGCGTCTGGAAGTGTCTGCAAGCCGTCAAGAAGTTGTCCTTCTACGACGAGCAGACTGGACTGTATCTGAAAGAGGCCAACGATTACCGACGTGCATGGCAAGCCGTGCTCCAGAGAGAGGTCGAACACCTGGAAAGAGGGACGCAGCCCGTCTATCTCTCAGACGAACTCAATCGCCTCGGCTGCAAATCTGCCGCTCCGCTTGAGCAACTGATCAGCATGGCCGCAAAGCAAGTGCCTGGAAAACCTGCTGCCGACCAGAAGACGGGAAAGATTGACAAGGCCGCGCTTGCCGCATGGAGGATGCAGCGTCTCCACTGGATCATCCGTGTGCGCTCGGATCTGAGGAAGTACATCCCAGTTCTAAATGCTGCCTGGCAGGAGGAACTGCAACGCGCCAAAGCTGAAGCAGCCACCGCCAAGCCTAACAGCAAGGGCGAGGTTCCCACTCCGCACGCGATTGCCATTCAGAACCTTCTTAATGGCACATACGAGGAAGCCAGGCTCACGATCAGAAGCCGCCTCGATGACAGACCTTCCTACACGAACACGCAGGACACCGAGCAGAGGAAAAGGCTCGAAGCCCTTTCTGGTCGCACCTGGACAATCAAGATGGCGAACCTGCTCGGATGGATTGTCGATTTCCCTTCGCAGACCAACGAGGAATACAGGAGTTACTTCGACCGACTGACCGATAACGTCAAAGAATTGAAGGCTCAGATGAAACTGGCAGTGACATACGAGAAGAACGAAAGATTCGAGGAACGCAACAAGATCATAAACAGAATCATCTTTGCGGCAAAAGCCATCGGCAAAGACCTGCCCCATCATCTGAACTTCTTTAAGGACTCGGAGCAGACAGCATGAACACTTCGGAAGGGGAAGAACACCACCTTTTCAGCCGAGCTTGCTCCCCGTCAGGAACCCTTTTGAGGGGCAGCCTAATCCGTTAACGAAGGTTAACGGTAATTAGGCTTACCGTTTTGAAAAAACGCCCCTCATTTCGGGTTAAAATTTTTGGTTAAAAAATGTTAACCCATATTAGGCTATGGTTTTTCGAAAAACCGTTATCATTTTGGCAGCAAAGAACAAGTTCAGTTAAGGGAAAGAAAATGATGAATGGCATTGCGATTTTAACGTCTCCTCCCCTTCTTTGAACTGATTGTTCAATGCTCTAAATTGATGCTGAAAACTCCTCCGTTTTTTTCACCTCTGAAAAAAATGGGTAGCCTATTTCCCATTAACTTTTATTAACATAAAAAGTGAATGGCGATAGGCTGTCTTTCCTCGCCCTAAAAAGGGCTGTGGGGTGCAAGCACGACAGGACTTCTCGGCACGTCTGGAACGCGCTAAAAAAAAGGAAAGCCGATTGGCTTTGTAATCAAAAATTAAGTGTTATCAAAAAATCTTCAATCGAACATAATCAAAACCCCAAAAACGTCATCATAAAATTCAAAGGATTTTCTGATGTCACAAGAAAGGAGAAAGCAGCATGAACGCAGTGATCTATGCAAGAGTCAGCAGCACCAATGGCCGTCAGGAGACGGACAGGCAGGTGGAGGAACTGAGGGCTTATGCCGAGAGGAACGACATTATCCTCGTCGGAGAACCATACCGAGACTACCAGTCGGGAGCAACACCCAACACCGAGAGACGGGTTCTGCAGGAGTGCATCGACTTCTGCACCGACGGCAGCAGAAAAGTCGATTGCCTCCTGATGTCGGAGGTCTCTCGCCTCGGAAGGGATCCCTGGGAAATGATTGAACTTGTCAAGGTCTTCCATGACCACCATCTGAACGTGTATTTCCTCCGTGAGAATCTATACATGTACGAAGAGGACGGCAAGGAGAACCCGTTGTTCTCGATGCTGTTCGCCATGTTCTCCAAGTTTGCCGAGACTGAGAGGACGGCCATCAAGGAACGTCTTCAGAGCGGATACAAGAAATTCCGCGATGACGGTGGCAAGGTGGGGAGAAAGGCAGGAACGGGAAAGACCAGGGATCAGAAGGAAAAGGAGTACAAGGCCGTATTGAAGGAACTGAGGAACGGCACAAGCGTCAGACGCACGGCCAAACTCACTGGTGTTTCTTCGGCAACGGTGGCACGCTTAAAGAAGGAGTTCGGTTTATGAAAAAGGCAGCAGGGCAATTAACCCGGCTGCCTTTTAATTAGTCATCGTCATCGTCATCCTCCTCTTCAGATACAGTCCCGATTTGCAAAGGAGAAATCATCTGTTCTATATACTGGATTTCCTTTTCTGAAAATTCGAATGTTTTGTAAAGTTCTTCGTCTGTCCATGTCTTTGTCCAATCAAGGATTGGAACAAAGGCATAGTTGTCCCAATACATGTTTTTGTTCTTGCGCACACCTATCAAGAACCTAAAAAATTTGGTAGTCATATATAGTTGGACGTTCTTTGCCTCCATTTCGGTTTCAAAAGGCCCAATAGCCAAGAACGTAATGGTACAAATGCTATTAGGTACACCAATTTCAGATTGTCCAATAATCCTGGCTGGCACAGGGTTGCAAAGTTGTCCAGCTGCCCCATCTGCCTTAGAAGCAAAAACCTTCCATTTTGTCAGCATATCTTCTTCAAATTCCTTCTTAGAGCACTTGAATTCAGAAAGGTATTTCCACACGCGCTTCCTATTTTCCAAGCCAAGTATGCGTATTTTGTCTTCCTCTATTGTTGCCGTTTTAGGAATGGTTGTCATATTGTAATAATTACGAGGACGGACAATCGTGGAAAATGGCGTGAATTTTGCTTTCTTAACTACCTTGTACAAGATACTTATTGCATTGTGATCTCTGATATAGATATCATAATCTTGTTCCTGTAAAAATCTAAACGAGTTTTCCACGTGCCCATTACCCCATTGCGTAAATATTGAGCACTTTCCTTCATTGTCTTTATCCCAAAGGAAATAACAAATGCCGCCTTCAATCGCTACATTTCTAAAACAAGCCTTTGGATCGAAATAATCATAAAGAACTGCAAGATGCCGTTCTTTCAACATGTTTGCTCTATATTCCTCCAAAAATCTGCCTCCCGTCATCCATCGTGCAGGAGTAATCAGTGAAGCGTATTTAGGAGACAATGCCTTAGAAAGCTCTACGAATCTGTTGTATAAGGGTGTCGCACTACTGCCTCCTCCCCCATCCATGTCCTGGTAAGGAGGGTTTGAAACTATTGCATCAAATTGTATCATATTATTATCTGTTTTCAACTGCCAAAAAGACTTTCCCTGTCTGATCTTTTTTGCAACCTCATTCATATTCGTCAAAATCTTTTCTGCCAAACCTTCAATATGCCTGGTATTGACTTTAACATTTCTATATCCGACGAGTGTCCTTTTTGTAATCTTTTCAGCCATCGGAGTTTTACAAAGAATGAGAATATTATTTGCAATCACATCATCCCAAACAGTCTGTTGCTCTTCAAGCGTGGGGGCTTTTGGGTTTTCTATTACGCCTTCGACACACCACTGCTTTAACCTCTCTCTATAAATGCTATATGCCATATAGAGAGGATATCTGCCAGATTTGGAATTTATCTCCAAAATTAAAGGATTCTCTGTTTCAAAAATTCTATATGTAGGTCTTCCCCGATCAACCTTTCTTGGCTCTTCCAAAAGGAACTGATGCTCTTCGTCATAGAAATCATATCCGCCGATGGTATTGCTCAAATGCAGATTTACAACTCTCCAAGGCGTTATGACAGTTTCCTTGTCTGGATTACGGAACGTCGATAGAATGTCTTCGATTTTATATATGCGCTCCAAGGGAGGAAGTTCGTCAGCAGATTTTGCCTTTGCTCGTATTCTCTTTCCACATGCCCTAAATACATCAGGATCATAATATTTGCGAAGGGCATAGAATTTTTGCATAGTAATGCCTTCGGGCATAAATTCCTTCCAAGACTCTTTATCGACAAAGGACGTAAAGTTTTCAATCGTAACACCCACCTCTTCGTCCTTGACATCGGCTCCATATATGAGCATCGGGAATCGAATACTTATTCCCTTTAATATCGATATGGCATCCTTCTTTTGCTTCTTTCTACGAGCCTTTTCCCTTCTTTCTTCTGCTTCTTCGGGTGTAAGCGGAGCCTTCTTGTTCTTCTGATATGGCTCCTCTCCCCCATCGAGTCCCTGTTCGTTTATGATGAAATCTCCCGTCTTTTCAGCGGCTTTGCTCGTTCCTATAATGCCTTTTATGTCTTCCAATTCATTAAGGGCATCAGTATCGAGATTCATAAGGATCTCATTATTATAGAGAGCATCATCGTCAAAGCCATTACGCACGACTCTTTCTATCTGAACACGTTTCAAGTGGTCAAGAAGTTGTGTTACATCATAAGGCCGCATTTGTGAACCATCGTAAGCGATGACAGGACAGAAATGTATGAATTCTTTGAAGTCATTTCTTTCCTCGTCCGTTATGGTTGCCTTCTGTGCGCTCAAACGGCTTCCTTTTGAATAGGATGCTGCTCTAATCGTTTCATCGATGGATGTTATGATTCTGTCTGGCGCAAAATCAAACACATAACATTCTTCTTTCCTTTTGCCTCCAATAACAGCAGGAGATTGAACACGGAATATAGTTTGCATATACCCCTGTGCTTTTGTTTTGGTTGCTCCGTAAAGCATAAAAACGGCCGTCCAAGGCTTTATTGTCACGCCTGTTGTCAGCCTTGCACACGACAATGTAATGGTATAAGTTTCCTCTGGATGATCTCCAATAGCAGAAAGCACAGCATCCAGGGCGTCTGCCCTTTCAGAATCGTCATCGCCTTCGCCAGCGACATTAACCACTTCAAACATTGAAAAGACAGGATGTTTTTTAAGAAGAGCACTCAGGGCTTTCGCTGCTGGCACACCTGGAAGCACCCAAAATGTATGCCTAAAAATGTTCCTATATTCTTCTGTCGAGAACGGATAATTAGTTCTCGGATCTGGTTTGACAAGCAAATCAAGGAATTTTTTTACATCGCCTTCATGAATGAATTTTCCCAATTGCGCATCGGCAGGCATTCGTCTCCCATCTTTTAACGGATCTCCGCTCCAAACTCTAAAAAACTCTCTAAAATTAAATTGGACATCGCCTGACTTAGCCTCATAATTGTCAAATACTTCATTCAGATCATAAATGGCCATATTCATACGAGGGAGAGAACCGTATGGATTGTAATCACAAGGATGTTCCTCTTCCCACTTCGCTTTTGCCCTCTGTTCGTCAACATAAGTCCAATTGACAATCTCATCCGGCTCATAATCGCTTACTATGTTAAATGGAGTTCCCGAAAGATCCATTACACAAGTATTCTTTTTTTTCAGCCTTTTTAATACTTTTTGCCCCAGTTCCGTTTGTGTCCCTTCGTGGGCTTCATCGACAATCAAAAGATCCCATTTAGCCGAAAGAATTTCCTTGTTTTTGTCGAAATTGCCCCCGACTTCAGAAGAGCCGCGAAGATCTTGTAAGGATGCAAAATAAATAAAAGAATGTTTTCCATTAAGAAGAGCATCTATGTCTTCGCCATTATTCTTTGAACCATAACGAAAATGAGGCTGATCATAGAAAATCTTATCATAATCCTCGAACCAACTCGCATCTACGACAGGGCGATGCGTTACTATTATGGTCATACGGAATTGCATCCTTTTTATAACCTCCAGAGCGGACAATGTTTTACCAAAACGCATTTTGCAGTTCCAAAGCATTTTTGTCCCTGGAACCTTGAATTTTTCAACGGCTTTTTCAATGGCGAGACATTGTTCTGGCCTAAATTCGATTGGAGAATTCTTATAAGAAACCTCCGACGGAGTCAGTGCCTTTCTTCCTTGCTTCGCAGCGGAAATGGCATTTTTTACTGTCTGCAAATCCGTAATAAACCATTCTCTTGCTTTTTCATTGTAAGAGAATTCTTTTTTACGGACACCACTACGCAGTAAAATCTCGTGAACCTGGTGATCATCAAAAGAACCGACACCCTTTTTGTTAAAGAACAGCGAACATTCCACATGTAGCAGTTCATAATGAGTCGCTGCGGTAGAGGTGTATTCGTCAATACGGCTCCGAGCAATATCTTTGAGCACATCACAATTTTCGGGCAAATTGGTCACGTCAATATCGTCACCAATCAACTTCGTCATGCCTATTTTAAGGCATCCTTTATGGTCTTCATCACATATCCTAAAAACATATATCACCTGTGGCAATAATGTAGATTTATATACCGTAGCCATACTATTGTTTAATAAGTTTTTTGAACATAATAGGTGTACCCATCGGAGAAAAAGACGGGCTCCACTCCATAACCCTACACAATTTCTGCTCAGGAGGAATTTCTATATCCAGGTTTTCTATCTGATCTGGACTTTCTATGACTTTCCGTCCAGGGAGACCGCACGTTAGACCGTCCATCTGCCACACGTTCCAGGATATTATTTCTGCTATTTTTCTTAATGCATTGGATTTTGGGTAATCCCCCCACCTTTCCTTGTAGTATTCTCTATAACTCCAAAGTAGGGATTCACGAGCCAAAAGGAGGTTGTCTCCCTGCCACTCAAAAGCATAAATAGATTGATATGCCTTTTGCGCCCATTTCCTCCATCCTGCCGTTCTGTCTCTTTCTCTTCCTTCGTGTGTGTTTTCTGATACAATTCTCAATTTTCTATCCAACAACCCTACTCGCATATTCAGATCGGAGAAAAACAATCCTGTTGTTGCATCGAAACGGCTGCAAATATATGGAGCCTCCCCACAAGCCATTTCCATCCTTGTTGCAGTCACATAGGATTGCCAGTTTTTTCCATCTGGGAAAAGAACTATTTTTTCTGTCACAGGAGTCCATGAGTGCAAGCCTTCTTCAGAGGGAATATTAAACACATTTTTTCTTTTGAACCAGGCTTCATCAATCAAATTGTTTTGAGCATTGCAAATCCAAGACGGGGTAAAAACTTCTGCCATGTTTTTGGCTCTTTCAATCTGATCGTGCTTACCCTTCAGTATTCTTGGCTGAATCGTACGAGAATTTTTCCCAGTGATTTTATCAATGGTTATCTCGTCAAAGAACATATATCCTTCACCTTTTTCTTTATAGTCTTCTGTCGCCCAATATATATTGCGCCCAGTCGTTCTATCTAAAAGCAAAGTTTGAAGGATACCCTGCCCCCAAGAAAGAATTTCGTCCTCGCTAAGATCTATGAGTTTGATTTCTTCTTCTGTCATATGTAATCATTTATAAATGTAAACAATGCACAATGATTACAAATATACATTACACAAAGTAAACATATGCTATATGGACGAATTACTTGGCTCCAGGAATGGTTATAGGGCCATTAATGTTCTCCCATTTACTTATCTGAGCCTCCAATGCCTCGTTTACAATATCTTTCACGGCCACACCGCTGACGAGTTTCATATATTGAAGTTTCTTCACTATTTCCTTGCGAACAATGAACGTGGCACGGGTTTCGCCTGGCTTAGTACCCCGTTCTACTGATGGCCTATTCTCTTCGCTGCCATCCTTTATCTCTGGCTCTTGCCCTTCAGGAAAATTAGGAGAGGGATCATCCTTTACACCTTGCGGCATATTTGATTGAATTCCCATTATATTGCCTATCAAGGCATCCATTCCCTTCTTCTTTGCCATAATACACTAATTTTTAAGTGGTTTTTAATATTGTAATAATGTAATATTGTAATAATGTAATATTGTAAACATTTATTATTTCCCCTCGAACCTTTCAAGTATCTCTTGTGTCAGTTCAGCATAGTCCTTTGCTCCTTTGCTGGAAGGATCATAATTAAAGATATCTCCTCCGCTTCCAGCAGATTCAGCAAGTGCTATATTTTCACGAATTCTGGTCTCAAAAGCAATATTGCCATAGCGAGCCTTGATTGCTTCTTCTACGGCTTTGTTGAGGTTGCGGTTATTGAAACGTGTGATAAACACTCCTGATATGGCAAGCGTTGGCTTTATCTGGCTCAAACTGCTGATGAAATCATCGAGCATACGCATGCCTTTCAAGGGTAAGAGTTCCGCAGTCATCGGTACAAGAATCTTATCAGAAGCAAGGAAGGCATTCGTGGTCACGATGCCCAGTGATGGTGGGCAATCTATAAGAATATAGTCATAACTGTCGCGCACACTGGCAAGTATCCTGGACAAGACACCTTCACGACCGAAGATATGTACCATGCCTACTTCTGCTCCAGCCATTTCGAGGGAAGAAGGCACAAGATCAAGGTTCTCGGTGATATTAACTATCGGGAGAGGCTCCCTGTTCACGAGTGAATCATACACGCTCTTCCTATCGTCATCCTCGGCTGGAAGAAAGAGCAGGGTGAGATTGGCTTGTCCGTCAAGATCAATCAGCAAGGTCTTCATGCCCTGCTTGGCCATGCACGCACCGATGGATGCAGTTGAAGTCGTTTTGCCAACGCCACCTTTGTGGTTTGCTATTGCAATTACTTTGCCCATATATTATTATCGTATTAGAGTTTACAAGTAGTAATGTTTACATGTTTACATCTGCAAAAATATAGATATAAATTTAATTTACCAAAAATGTTTGAAAGAAAAAAAACAATTGCCACGAAAAAAAACATTTTGCCGCCTGTTTTGGAAATTCGAGTGCCTAAATTCAATATATGCAAATGAATTTTTAGTGTTGTCAAACATTATTTCTTCCCCTTTATTGAAAATCGGAGAAAGGTATAAATTTTTCACCATTACTTTACAACTCTATTGACAACTTACCTTACAACCTAATTGACAAATAGCAAGGCGAAATGGGACATTCCGTTTCGCCTTGTAAATTGCTGATATTATATATTTTACCATTTTATGACTTGTTTATCTTTGCTTTTTCATCCTTTTTTTTTGAAACACAACGTTTACAACCTTTTTTACAACTTACCTTACAACCTTTTTTTACAAAAAAACAACCTTTTATCAGACCTCGAAAAAAATAAAATTTTTACTTCAAAATTTGCATGATCGATCTTAATGTATATATAGTATTATATAGTATATAATAATACCCCCCTGAGGGCACTTGTAACAAATTATATATCAGTGCGTTACCAAAACGTCCAGTGCACAAAAGGTAACTTTCGGTGCACAAAAGGTAACTTTCGGTGCACAAAAGGTAACTTTCGGTGCACAAAAGGTAACTTCAGTGCAAAAAATATACCTTTCGGTGCACAAAAGGTAACTTCAGTGCAAAAAATATACCTTTCGGTGCACAAAAGGTAACTTTGATAATTGAAATCCAGACGTGCAAATTTTACACCTTTCAGTGCAAAAAATATACCTTTACGTGCAAATTATATACCTTTTATTTTGTATTATTCTGAAAATTACATAATTTTGCATCATTAAAAATCATACAGACTATGAATAAGAAATCAGTTTCAAGACCCCGAAATCCAGAGAAGCAGGATTCAATGGTGACTTATGTCATTGAGAAGAACGTCCTTCCTTCCCTTACGAAGCAGCCGCGAGCCTTCAACTGGCTTCGTGCAGACCTCACCAGGATCCAGCTCGATATCTGTGACGAGATCATCGGCTTGCTCCAAACCAACATCAACAACTATCTGTTGGCTCGAAGAAAGGATGCGCTGCTGTCCCCATATCTCTTCTCAGAAGAAGAATTGGAGAGGGACGAGAACATGCCCGTCCAGCGCATTCACCTTTCGCAACTCAACATCGACAAGCAGCACTACGATGACATAGATATCGCTGCCAACACGCTTTTCAACCAGAGCCTCTACTATTCCAAGGTGGTTGACGGACAGCCGTCCGTGAAGAAAGTCCATGTGTTCAAATCGCTTCTCGTCCCGAAGGTAGATGTCACAGCTGGAAAGGTGATGAAGAAGAGAAGAAAGGGATTCATCGAATTTCAACTTTCCGTAGAAGCGGCCAAGACAGTCTTCTCTATGGAGAACGGATATGTGAGTTTCATTTCCAAGGTGAGGAAGGAACTGAAAAGCGTCTATTCGAAGAGGATATACGGATATATCTCCATGTTCGCCTATGACACGAACCCCAAAGGCCCCGGTGACGGCAAATGGGATATATCATACCAGGATCTCCGTTCGATGCTTGGGTGCAATGAGGCCAAGAGCGTTTCCGAGTGGGTGCCGAAAAGGAACAAGCGATATGCCGACTTCAAGCGAAACGTATTGAAGTGCGCCATGGAAGAGATACGCATCCTTGCAGGTCTCGACGAAGAATTTAAGCCCATCGAGGGTGCCGAGGTCTATACTGACTGCTATTTCAAGTTCAGGGAGGAAGATGACTATTGCGGTGGTGATCCCAAGAGCATCCACTTCGACATCTATCTTACCGAACTGGGAAGAAAGTTGAAGACACGCAGAATTGAAACCGAGGAATCCATAAGGATCTTGCAAATGCTGCAAGATGACCTCCAACTTCATGGAGCCGACAGCAGATACTTCTTGAACCTGCTTTCGGAGGATGAATATCCCAAGTTCGAGGAAGAGATCCATAAGATTGCTGCTTCCATACAGAAAAAGTCGGATTCCAAGGAACCCGTCAAGGATGTAAGGGCTTATTCGGTTTCCGCATTGAAGAAATGGTTTGACGAGCGCACATCCGTGGCCGAGGAAGTTCCTGGAACAAAAGCAAAGAGTCTTTCTGGTCTCGACGGCCTTTGGACGAGATTCCTCAATGAACTGGAAAAGAAATTCGGTCGAACGAAGACGGAATACACTTTTGCAAACATATCCTTGAAGGACGTGAAGGAAGATGGCTCCGTCATTCTATTTGCCAAGGACAAGCAGAACTTTGTGCATCTTATTCAAAGCGAAATCTTCAAACAAGGCATTCCCGTCTTAAAGGCCGTTTTCGGTGAAAATGCAAAAGTGATGTACGATTGGGCTTTTGACAGTGCAGATCAAAATACAAAGAGATAAGTTATGAAAGACAGAATGAAGGTTGCGGAGCTGATTGAGAAGCTCCAGAAGGCTCCACAGGATGCCGACGTGGTGTTTGAAATGTTCGACACCGATGTTGCTGGCATCAAGAGCGTAGATGTAATCGGAACCAACGAAGGACAGAAGGTGGTGCTTCATTGTGACTACTTCTGGAAGTTCGTCAAGGCCACAGGTTGGGCAAAGGAAGAATGATGGAACAATACAAGGTCATAATTGCAGGTGGCCGACACTTTGCAGACTATGAACTTCTGAGAACCTGGTGCGACTATTACCTTCAGCAGAAGGTGAAGACGCACCAGGTCATCATTGTGTCAGGTCATGCCAGTGGTGCGGACTCGATGGGGGAGAGATATGCCCAGGAACACGGACTGCAATGCGAGCAGCATCCTGCGGATTGGGCGAAGAACGGACGCGCTGCTGGTCCGATACGGAACAAGGAGATGGCCGAATGCTCAGACGCACTGATTGCATTTTGGGATGGGAAATCGAAAGGCACAAAGTCGATGATCGATCTCGCCCAGAGGATGGGGCTGAGGGTTGCCATCGTCAGATACGATTAGACACGAGGGGGAAAAGAAGAGAAGTGACCTTGAAAACTGACAAATTTCTATATAATTTATATTTGTTGCGCAATATATGTCATACAAACATGACATTTTGCTATAAATTTGCTAAAAAAGCACGAAATATATGAAATTTTTCCCAAAAAATATTTGGAGGCTAAAATATAAGCACATACCTTTGCAGTGAGAAAAACATTTGTTCAGTTTCGTTTATCGACAAGTCAATGTCGAATAAAACAACAGAACATGATGGTTAGGAATGGGGGGAACCTTTTTAGGCGAACCCGACAACGTTTTTTTAACAATTAGCCTCGCGATCGTCGGGTAAATCGCGCCTGGAATCATGAAAATGAAACTTTCATCCAAAGAGTTCCTGGGCTTGTACAAGTCCAACTTCATGAATGCCCAAATTGCAACCATGGGTTGTAATTGCTGCCAGCAGTGCAAGGGCAAGTGACCTTTCATCGTTTGAGGGTGTGCTAAATGGCCACATCCTCAAACTTTCTAAAATCTTAAAATCCCAAAGAAATATGGAAATATTAGAATTAAAATCGCCCTTAGAGGTCGAAATCACATTGACAGAATCATGTAACCATCGATGTATACATTGTTATAATCCTTGGAGAGAAAAGTCGATAGGCTATCGATCTTTGTCTTATGAGCAAATAGATTTTATTTGCAATGAATTACAAAAATGTGAGGTTTATTCTGTTGTTATCACCGGTGGAGAACCAACGTCCAAATACGACTTGCTGTTATATCTAATTGAAAAATTAAGGCAATGTAATATTGATTACTCATTGAATTCTAATATTACATTATTAACTCTTGATCAAATATTAGAATTAAAAAGCAAAGGAATAAGCCATATTTTAACATCTTTGCCATCTATTTATGAAGATAAATTTGAACATATAACCCAAAAGAAGGGCAGTTATTCAATCTTCTTGAAGAATTTGTCGTTAATTAATAGATGTAATATAGACATAACGGCAAATATGGTAATCACTCGAAAAAATGTGAAGGAACTCGATGAGATTGCGAACTTTGTCAAAGCATATAAAATAAAAGGTCTTACATTGTCGCTGGTTATTCCTCCGAAATATAACCCTGACGATAAAACATATATGCTCGACAATGAATCTGTCATTAAAATCGCCGACACTTTGCTTTATTTGAAAAAAGAAATGGGCATCTATGTTAATTCTTTAACCCCGTTGCCGTTATGTGTCCTTAAAGATGTCGACAAGTACCAATCACTTGTAACCACCTCTTGTTGTGCAGGAATTGCGATATGTACTATTGGCGCAGATGGAAATGTCCAGGCATGCGCTCATGACACCAAAAATTATGGAAACATTTTCCAAGAGGGCTTGTCTAAATGTTGGGAAAGAATGGTTGATTGGAGAAAAGCCGAGCATTTAAACGCTGAGTGTAAAGAGTGCGACTACATTGGATTGTGCGGTGGAGAGTGCAGGATGCTTTCAACAGTTCATAGCAATGATAAATATACAATAAATAAAAATGCTCCTATTATCTTCAATCCAAAAGAAGTCCCAACATTGGATTTGAACTCTAAATATATAATTAACTCAAACGCAATAATGAGGGAAGAGCCGTTTGGGGCGAGCCTTATCGTTTGCTATAAGCACATCTTTGTCACTAAAAACATAGTTGCTTTATTCAATATAATGAAAAGATTAGGGTCGTTTAAAATTGCAGATCTTTTGAATTATGTTGAATATAATGATAATTTCAATAGCACAATTTATTATATGGAACAAATAGGCCTAATAATAAAAGAACAGATTAATGCTATTGAAAAAAAGGCGGAATAAACTGCTCTAATTATTTTCGCCTAATGTCTACAAGATTTGTACATGTATGGAAGGCAATTCTCTCATGAATAGCACGATGTGCCTTCTATAAAATCAAAAATCAATCATATTGCACAGAAGTAAAGGATGAAGGGAGGGAAATATCCCCTCCCTTTCATTATGACCGACTCATCCCAACGGATGATGGATGGAACCGCGGCAATGTCACCGCATCTACGATGAACTCTTATTATCTGTTCATCTTCTTGATAATGTAATTGGCGATGAGGTTGCTGAGCACACCACAAGCCAAGTTGATAAAAAATAGAATAAATATATCCATATTTTAATAATTATTTTTATAAAAGTTAAGAAACTTTATAATTATATCAAGGCTTTTTAGTAAAGTTTGTAAAAAATATTTCCATCAGATAATCATTGCTCATGACTGACACTTCGCGCACCATGAACTCTGAGAACCCTGTCTTCAGGAGAAGGTGAAGACGCACCAGGTCGTCATCGTGTCTGGTCATGCCAGTGGTGCGGACTCGATGGGGGAGAGGTATGCCCAGGAACACGGACTGCGATGCGAGCAGCATTCTTCAGATGCAATCAGGCACGGTAATTCGGACGAAGGCAATAGAAACTACACCTTTTTGCCACACATTCTATTAGTCCAATTCGGACTAATTTTATAATAGAAGCGCGACATCTGAGGAAAATCCTGGATCCTCCGCTTCCGTCTCCGCTGATTAGTCCATTTTGGACTAATTCCTTTTGTGGAATAGCAATGGAATGTGTAAAATGTAATTTACAATATAATAAAATTATAGAGTATTTTTGCGGATATCATCCTTTTTTCCCCTTTATTGTTTTGTCATGACGGAACAATTCCCTATATTTGCATCGACATTGAACAACATACAGAACCCTTAAACACCAAGCGCAATTCATGGAAGAGTCTTTTGAATACGTTCACCGCCCGTCGTTAGAGGGCTGGCGCGAGACGGCAGGATTCGCAGAATCCGAACTGAGAGACATTATATACGGCATCGACGAATGCAAGAAGGACGTTGATAAGATCATAGAGGCCGCAAGAACCCAAGGCGACTGGCCAAGGGAAGGTTGGCCGTTCTTCGACGAATATTTTCGAGGCGAAGAGACTGATGAAGAGGTCGAGGAACTGGCCAAGAAGGTGCAGGAGAAGTGGAGTTCCGTACAGGATCTGATCGACCAGGCACGGGAACTGCTGTCACAGGCAGCCTCCGTCATGTCGGATTTCGGAGACACGCCCACAGACCAGGCAAAATGAAGAGCAGCACAGATATGGAAGCAAACGACACAGAGAAAAGGAAGATCAAGCGTCAGGAGATTGCCAGGCGCAACGCGGAAATGGCCGATGCCTTTGACGAGAACCTTCGCGTCCGTCTCAATTCCCTTCCTCCTACCGCGCAGTCGGTATTCCATGCCATCCATGCCTATCCCGACAGCAAGACGCAGCGGATAGCGCAGATTGTCGGCAAGTCCGTGCCGATGGTGTCAATCGCCATAGCCGACCTGAAAAGGTTCGGCCTGGTTGAACACTTCGGAAGCCCGAAGACGGGAGGCTACCGAATCTCGGAGAAGGTCGAGGAATCAATTAAGGGGATGGACAGAGAGAAGAGGGTGCGGATAATCATGGATCTGGAGGACTTCCGACAGCTTCAGATAGACTTCGGATAGATGGGGTTTCGTTTCGCCCTTCAAATCCTTTGTAACACGTTGTATATTAACATAATAATAAATAATACATGTCAATTTCGACGGA
>JAEEGI010015925.1_pt1 | contig 15593 bp, 9 predicted proteins | sample 8958751 | NCBI WGS metagenome assembly JAEEGI01 (sample SAMN16246545, study PRJNA631951) | gut metagenome | biome: gut microbiome; feature: rumen; material: KS-attached | host: Bos | place: Iran: Karaj | collected 2018-10
ATCAAGGCCAACAAGCGCTACGAAGGCCAGAAGCACCTCCTCTATCCTTTCTTCGAGGAGAAACCCTACCTCAAGCACAAGACCGTGCAGATTCGCAACGGCGGCAACGATAACGGCTGTCGCGTGCTGGACGTCATCCTCCAGCAGATTGCAGCCACCTCGGGCCTCGACATCGACTACCAGGCCTATCAGCCCGTCGCCCATTTCGTCAACGGCGTGTGGAAGGGCGCCATCAACATGCGCGAGCCCAACAACAAGCACTTCGTCTATTCAAACTACGGCTACGACGAGGACGAGATCGACCAGTTCGAAATGTCGCCCGACTCGGGCTATTGCCAGAAGTGTGGCACCTACGAGGCGATGCAGGACCTCCTCACCCTTTCGAAGTCGGCATCCGATGCCGATACCTACAAGGCCATCTGCGACCTCATCGATATGGATGAGTTCTGCAACTATATGGCCATCGAATTCTATTTGCGCAACAGCGACTGGCCGCAGAACAACCTCAAGGCCTGGCGCCCGCGTCGCGAGGACGGCCGCTTCCGCTTCGTGCTCTACGACCTCGACGGCTTCGACTGGACAGGTTCGCCATTCACCGACTTCGCCAACAAGCGAACCTATACCTTCAACCGCCTCTTTGGCGAATCCCGTCAGTACATCACCAAGGAGATTGAGGTGGTCACCATCTTCCTCAACCTGCTCAACAACGAGACCTTCCGCAAGAAGTTCATCGACACGTTCTGCCTCATTACCTATTCGGTGTTCGAACCTTCGCGTTGTGCCGAAATCTGCGAAAGCGTTGCCAACCGCGTAGCCCACACCCAGGGCCTTTACAACAACGAAAGTCCTTGGGGCACAGCCAACAGCGTGAGGTCGGCGCTCTCGACATCGCGGCAGAACACCCTGATGAATCTGCTCAAGAGCTACAGCCGTATGAAGCTGTCGTCGCAATCCCCCCGCACGGCAAAGCTTGAGGCGAATATTCCCGAGGCACGCCTTTCGTTCAATGGAATGCCCATCCCCACCGGCAAGTTCAACGGCAAATACTACGCGCCCGTCACCGTCAAGGCCGAAGCCCCGTCGGGCTATGTCTTCACGGGTTGGCGTGTCGCTTCGACCACCAGCAGCGAGCTCTTCCCCACCACGCAGACCTGGCGCTACTACGACAAGGGTTCGCTCGACGGAATCAACTGGAGTGATGCCGACTACAACGATGGCTCGTGGGCTTCGGGACCTGCTCCCTTGGGTTACTACGTGGGCGGAAGTCGAGCCTATGGCACCACCATCAGCTACGGATACAACGTCAACAGCAAGTATCCGACCTACTATTTCCGCACGTCGTTCGACCTCCCCGAAGCGCCCACGGGCAACGAGACGTTCCGCCTTTCGTTCACCGTCGACGACGGAATGATTGTCTATGTCAACGGCATTGAGGCCATGCGCTACAATATGCCCGGCGGCAACGTTACCTACAACACCTATGCTTCAAGTTATGCACCTGGCAACCCCGACACCGGCACCGCCGACCTCAATGCCTCGCTCTTCAGGCAGGGTACCAACGTCATCGCCGTCGAAGTGCACAACAATTCCGGCTCTTCGACCGATATCTATTGGAGTGCCTCGTTGTCGAAAAACCTGACGTCGGGCGGAGAACTGGTGTGCAGCGATCCCGAATATGAACTCCCTGCAAGCAGCCGCGACCTCATCGCCTGCTTCGAACCCATCGCTTCTGCCGACACCCCTCTCCCACCTGTTGTCATCAACGAGGTCAGTGCCGACAATGGCATTTATATCAACGACTTGTGGAAGAAATCCGATTGGATTGAACTCCACAACACCACCAGTCAGGACATCGACCTTGCGGGTATGTATCTCTCCGACAAGGTGGGCAAACCTGACAAGTGGCAGATAGGCTCCGACCTCGCCGCCGATGCCCCCGTTTCGACCATAATTCCTGCCCACGGCTACCGCATCATCTGGTGCGACAAGGAGGAGGGCATCCGCGACCTGCACGCCCCGTTCAAGCTCGAAAACGTCGATCAGAGCCAGGTCATCCTCTCGGCTGCCGATGGCACGTGGAGCGACACGCTCACCTATTGCGCCCACCTCCCTGCCGAAACCGTTGGGCGCTATCCCGATGCTTCGCGCAACGTCTATCTGATGACGCGTACCACCATCGAGCGCACCAACCAGCTCACCACCATCGCCGCCACCGTCGAGCAGCCCGCCGAGAGTGCCATCCAGCAGGTACTCTCCGACGACATCCTCGACGACAGCTACTTCATCTTCGACCTCAATGGCCGCCTCGTCCGCGAAGGCCGTGGCTCCCTCACCGAAGACCTCCCCTCGGGCGTCTACATCGTCCGCAGCAAGGGCTCGGCGTATAAGGTGATCGTTTTATAATGTAAAATGCAAAGTGTGAAATTTACCTTGCTTTCGCTCTTAATCACGTTTGCAGTTTCAGTGTCAGCACAGACAGCCTCCCTGCAAATCAACGAGATCTGCCCATCGAACATCGATCAATGGGTAGATCCTTCGTTCAATTATGGTGGTTGGGTCGAGCTTTACAATCCCACTTCAACCACCATCGATATCACCGGCTGGTATCTGAGCGACAAGAAGGAAAAGATGCAGAAGGCCAAGGTCACGCAGACAACCACCGTGCCCGCCAAGGGCTTCACGACCCTCTGGTTCGACCACTATAGCAAATGGTCGAAGAAGACCATCGATATGAAGCTCGATTGTGACGGCGGCAAGCTCTATCTCAGCGACGCTCAGGGCAACCTCGTCACCTCGCTCGAATATCCCGAGGCCGTTTCACGCTGCTCGTGGGCACGCACAAGAGATGGTGGCGACGCGTGGAACTACTGTGCCAATCCCTCACCGGGCAAGACCAATGCAGGCCGCAAGTATGCCAGCAAGCGCCTCGAAGCGCCCGATATCGACACTCCCTCGCAGGTCTTCAGCTCGTCAAAGATCAGCTGGAAGGTCACTATCCCCAGAGGCTGCACCCTGCGCTACACCACCGATGGCAGCGCACCCACCGAAAGCAACGGCCACCGATCGCAGACGGGCAGCTTTTCGACCACCGTCACGCGCACCTACCGCTTCCGTCTCTTCCGCGACGGCTATCTGCCCAGCCCCGTGGTGACGCGAACATTCATTAGGAATGAGCTCGACATCGACCTGCCCATCCTCTCGGTCACGGGTACGCAGGACAACTTCTACGGCGACTCGCTGGGCATTTTCGTGAAGGGCGTCAATGGTCGTCCAGGTTATGGTCAAAGCGACAATTGCAACTGGAATATGGATTGGGAGCGGCCTTCGGTGTTCGAATATTTCACGGCCGATGGCGAACTCCTCTTCGCCCAGGAGGCGGGCATTGAGCGTAGCGGAGGTTCGACACGTGCCGTTTTACCCGCTTCGTTCAAGATCAAGGCCAACAAGCGCTACGAAGGCCAGGGCCACCTTCTCTACCCCTTCTTCGAGGAGAAACCCTACCTCAAGCACAAGACCGTGCTGATACGCAATGGCGGCGACGATAATGACTGCCGCGTCAAGGACGTCGTCCTCCAGCAGATCGTAGCCACTTCGGGCATTGACATCGATTACCAGGCCTATCAGCCCGTCGCTCATTTCGTCAACGGCGTGTGGAAAGGTGCCATCAATATGCGTGAGCCCAACAACAAGCACTTCGTCTATTCAAACTATGGCTACGACGAGGACGAGATTGACCAGTTCGAGATGTCGCCCGACTCGGGCTATTGCCAGAAGTGCGGCACCTACGAGGCGATGCAGACTTTGCTCACCCTTTCGAAGTCGGCAGCTGACGAGAACGCCTACAGCGCCATCTGCAACCTCCTCGATATGGATGAGTTCTGCAACTATATGGCCATCGAATTCTACCTGCGCAACAGGGACTGGCCGCATAACAACCTCAAGGCGTGGCGCCCGCGTCGCGAGGACGGCCGTTTCCGCTTCGTGCTCTTCGACCTCGATGCCTTCGACTGGACAAATTCGCCCTTCACCGACTTCGCCAACAAGCGCATCCATACCTTCCACCGCCTCTATGGCGAACCCGTGCAGTACATCACCAAAGAGATTGAGATAGTCTCCATCTTCCTCAATCTGCTCGAAAACGAGACCTTCCGCAAGAAGTTCATCGACACGTTCTGCCTCGTCGCCTACTCGGTGTTCGAACCTTCGCGTTGCGCCGTGATTTGCGACAATGTGGTCAACCGCGTGGAGCACACCCAGTCGCTGTATAATGACGAAAGTCCCTGGTGGTCAGCCAATTCCTTAAGAGGCTCCATCTCCTCATCGCGGCAGACCACCCTGATGGATTCACTCAAGAGCTTCAGTCCTATGAGGCTCTCGTCGAAGACCACCCGCACGGCAAGGCTTCAGGCCAACGTCCCCGAAGCACGCCTTTCGTTCAACGGAATGCCCATCCCCACCGGCAGGTTCGACGGCCAGTACTACCCGCCCCTCACCGTCAAGGCCGAAGCCCCGTCGGGCTACGTCTTCACGGGCTGGCACAACACTTCGAACACCAGCGACGAGCTCTTCCCCACTTCGCAGACCTGGCGCTACTACGACAAGGGTTCGCTCGACGGAATCAACTGGAAAGATGACGGATACAACGATAGCCAATGGTCGTCAGGTCCTGCTCCCTTGGGTTATTCCGTGGGTGGAAATCGTTCCTATGGCACCACCATCAGCTACGGAAACAGCGTCAACAACAAGTATCCTACCTACTATTTCCGCACGTCGTTCGACCTTCCGGAAGCGCCCACGGGCAACGAATCCTTCGAGCTGTCGTTCAATGTCGACGATGGAATGATTGTCTATGTCAACGGCGTTGAGGCCATTCGGCATAATATGCCCAGCGGCAATGTCAACTTCGATACCTATGCTGCATTTTATGCGCCTGGCAATCCCGACAAGGGCACCGTCAGTCTTGATGGCTCGCTCTTCAGGCAGGGCACCAACGTCATCGCTGTCGAGTTGCACAACTGCTCTGATTCTTCTTCCGATGTCTATTGGAGTGCGTCGTTGTCGAAAAACCTGACGTCGGTCGGTGCATTGGTGTGCAGCGATCCCGAATATACCCTCGTCGAAGCCAGCAGCGACCTCATCGCCTGCTTCGAACCCATCGCTTCTGCCGACACCCCTCTCCCACCTGTTGTCATCAACGAGGTGAGCGCCGACAATGGCATATACATCAACGACTTGTGGAAGAAATCCGACTGGATAGAACTCTACAACACCACCAATCAGGACATCGACCTCGCGGGTATGTATCTCTCCGACAATGTGAACAAGGCCGACAAGTGGCAGATAGGCTCCGACCTTGCCGCCGATGCCCCCATCTCGACCATCATTCCCGCCCACGGCTACCGCATCATCTGGTGCGACAAGGAGGAGGGCATCCGCGACCTGCACGCCCCGTTCAAGCTCGAAAACGTCGATCAGAGCCAGGTCATCCTTTCGGCTGCCGATGGCTCGTGGAGCGACACGCTCACCTATTGCGCCCATCTTCCTGCCGAAACCGTCGGGCGTTATCCCGATGCTTCGCGCAACGTCTATCTGATGACGCGCACCACCATCGAGCGCACCAACCAGCTCACCACCATCGCCGCCACCGTCGAGCAGCCTGCCGAGAGTGCCATCCAGCAGGTCCTCTCCGACGACATCCTCGACGACAGCTACTCCATCTTCGACCTCAATGGACGTCTCGTCCGCGAGGGCCGTGGCTCTCTCACCGAAGACCTCCCCTCGGGCGTCTACATCGTCCGCAGCAAGGACTCGGCGTATAAGGTCCTGGTGCCGTGAGGTAATTCCGAAAAAAAAGGGATTTGAAGCAAGGAGAAAATGGCAGACAACCTCGGCCTCAATGGCCTGGTTGTTGCTGCCGGAAAATGAGCAGGTCCAATACCTGCAGAAAATTGCGCAACGCGCAAAAAATCCTTCCGGCCCCAGATATTTAATATTACGGTCAAGGCGAATTTTCTGCACGAAGTGCAATTTTCTGCTGCCATTGAGGCAGCACATTTTCCGGCAGCAGAGGCAGGGCATTGGCCCGCAGTCTCCTGCCATTTTCTCCTAATAATAATACTAATAAAAGTCGTTATTTTGTATCCTTCTATATGCCGATATCAACATTTCAATGTTGATGTCGGTTTTTTTATGCCCTTTGCAGCAATATTTTACCAAAAAATTTGGAAGCGATTCTTTTTTTGCATATATTTGCAGCGAACATTTCTTGTAATCGAAAACACATATTAACCTCAATAAACAGAATTATTATGAAAAACCGTATCTACTCCTCCCTGCAAGCCGCAGCTATGGTTTTGGCCTGCTGGCTGCTCCCGACGCAAGGCTGGGCCTCTGTGACGGTCAATGGCCTGTGTTACGATCTCGACGAGTCGGCAAAGACCGCCGTCGTGGTATCCCCTTCCTCCGAGAGTATCGATTTCGTGCACATCCCCGGAAGCATCACCTACGAGGGAGTCACCTACACGGTGACCGCCATTGCCGACTGTGCTTTCCTCGATTGTCGCGACCTCTTAGCTGCGTATATCGAATCCCCAAGCCTGACCTACATCGGATTCAGCGCTTTCGAACGTTGCTATTCGTTGGAAGAGCTTCAATTTGTTGATGGCTTGACCGAATTCAGTTACGAAGCGTTCAAGAATTGCCGCAGCCTGCAGCGTGTTACCCTCCCCAGCACGATGAAGGTCATTGGCGACCGCTCGTTCCTGGGCTGCACCAGTCTGAAAATCATCAATATCCCTGCATCGGTCTACTACATTGGCCACGAGTGGGTATCGGGCTGTCCACTGCATCTGCTGATGGCTGAGAGCAAGAACCCTCTGTCCGTCAAGGCTAACCGATTCAAGGGCCTTGACAAGGAGACCTGCATCCTCTGTGTGCCCAAAGGCAGAAAGGCTGCCTATAAGGCGGCAGATGTCTGGAAAGACTTCCTGAACATCCGTGATGACGTGGTCGAAGTGGAGCAATGTGGCGATAAAGTCTTCTACTCGATGTTTGGCGATAAGACGATGACGGTTTGGGGCGATGGACCTATGTATGATTATTGGCACGGCTCCATTGATTCTGAATTTGGTACATATAACGTTGAGGAATTGACCTTCGAGGAAGGCGTGACTCATATTGGTGCTGATGCTTTCAGCGGGTTTGAAAAACTTTCGACGATAAGTGTCCCCAACAGTTTGACCAGCATCGGACAATATGCTTTCTTCGGTACTCCTTGGTACAACAATCATCCCGATGGCGAGGTGGTCTATCTCGGCAAGTGGGTCTATGGCTTGAAGGGCATGGAAGGTGCTGATGTCGTACTTTTGGATGGCACAGTGGGACATGCAGCCGCGGCATTCCTGGGTTGTAATATCTCCTCGCTGAGTATCCCGAGCAGTATGTATTACATCTATCCGGCAATGTATGAATACGATGACGGACACTTCTTCTATGCTGCTTTTGGTGATATCGGTTCCATAGCTGTCGATGCCGCTAATCCCCTTTACGATTCCCGTGAAGACTGCAATGCCATCATCGAAACCGCTTCGAACACCGTGGTTGTCGGAAGCCGCAATATGGATCTTCCCGAAAGTGTAACCGCAATAGGTCCATTCGTTTATGGCACCCAGACTTCTGCCGTTATTCCTTCGAGCGTGACAGTGGTTGATAATTTTGCCTTCGGTTCAGCAGTTTATGTCCTGAACAGGTCTGAGGAGGGCTATATTTACCATGTGCCATCAGCGCCCATCGAATCGATAAAGATGGAGGGAAGCGTGCCGCCGGCATTGTCGATCACCAATCCATCCTTGAAATACAATTTCAGAGAGGACTATATGGCAACCTTTGGAGGCCCCAACAAGGCGGCTTGCATCCTCTATGTGCCCTTCGGCAGCAAGGAAGCCTATCAGAGCGCCACAGGCTGGAAGGACTTCCTCCACATCGAGGAGTATGACCCCGAAGGAGGCACCACCGCCATCGAAACCGTCCGCGAATCGACCTCCGCACCACGTCAGATCTTCGACCTCCAGGGCCGTCGCCTGAACGATGCCTCCAGTCACTCCATCATCATCGAAAACGGCAGAAAGCGCATCCAGCGTTGATTTTAGGCAAAACACCCCTTGGTCCCAAGCAGAGCAGCCTCGCTGCAGGCTTGTCCCCCTCCGTACCAAGCGGAGCAGCCCCACCGCAGGATTGCCCCCCTCCGTACCGCGCGGAGCAATCTCGCCCCGACCCGCCTTGTCCCGTTTGTTTCCGTCGCAGCCATGTTTAGCTGCACATCCCCTTCGTCCCGCGCGGAGCACCCCTCCCCGCAATATCCGCCATCACCAAACAAAGGGCCCGCACCAAACGATGCGGACCCTTTTCTGTTACTGAGAGTGAGAAATCTCACAATGTTTCGAGCTTTACCCCATATCGGTGAGCCACCTTGAGCAGCACGCGGTAGGACCGCCATCCGCAGCGACGGGCCACTGCATTGAGGCGGCGTATCCGCTCATCCTTGGCTTCGCCCGTCGCCCCTTGTCGCAGCAGTTCCTGAGCCTGGAGCAGTCGCCACCGGTTGATGACGTCGCGCGTCGTCATCCCCGTCAGCAGTCGCACCGCCTGGTTGAGCTGGTGAGCATCCACATCCATCAGCGCAGCCAGATCGGCCACCGCGATGATCCGCGTCTTGCGCAGGCATTCCGCCATCTCGTCGAGGAGGACCTCGCCCGTCCCGTCCTTCCTCTCGTACAGCTCCTCGACGCTGGTCACTATCGGCTTCATCGTTTAGAAGCTTACATCGTCACCATTCACGACGCCATTCTCCGAAGGCTGGTTCGGGTCGGTGGTGTTGTCGGTGGTGTTGCTGTCGCCGTTGCCGCCGCTGCTCGTTCCGCCGTTGTCACCGTTGTCACCGCTGCTCGTTCCGCCGTTGTTTTCGGTGGAGCCGTCATTGGCTCCACTGCCGCCGCCGTTCGAGCTGCTCTGGCCGCCCTCGTTCGAGCCGCCGTTTTCTGTGGGTTCTGTGGGTTCAGTGTGCCCTTCACCCGAGCCCTCACCCTCCTCGGTGTCGCCATTGCTGAGGCGCTGCTCGAGGCGCTTCTTCGCATCGCTGAGCAGGACGTTGACGTGGGCGATGAACGCCTGGCAGGCGGTGGCCTTCTCGGCATTCGCCTCGTCGGTCGAGTTGGCGAGGTACTGCACCGTGTAGATCATCTGGAGGTAGATGTCGTACATCTCGTCGCGCAGGCGCAGGGTCACGCCCATGTTGCCCTCGGCCTTCTCGGCGGTGCGCTGGGCGTAGGCGGCGATGAACTCGTTGTTGGCATCCTCGAGCGCCGTGATGTCTTCGGCAAGGCCCAGGGTGGCGATGCCGCTGTCGCCGAGCTTCTCGTTGAGGTCGAGGATGAAGCCCTGGAGGATGGAGGTGCGCTCCTGGTAGGCCTTCGAGGTGACGGTGGCCACGTACTTCGAGAGCAGGTGGGTGCGCACCACGTCCTGGATGGCAAGCAGCGCCTCGTTCTGCTCAGCCACCTCGACCATCTGCAGGCGCAGGCGGATGCGTCGGAAGATGAGGCAGCGGCGGTCGTCAGCCGCCTTCATGGCTGCGGTGAACTCCGAGCCCTGGCTCACGTACACGCGGTCGATGAGCTCCTGCAGCTTGCTGCCGAATGCCGGCAGAATGCCGATGACGCCCAGTTTCGAGGGGTCGTTGGTGGTGATGGCCTTCTGCACGTTGATGTAGAAAGCGGTGATCTCGGCGTTGTTCAGTCGCGAGATCGAGAAGTTGGAATTGATAGAAAACATAGTACTGAAAACAGGTTAAAAAAGTGAGTAAAAAAAGTAGTTATCTCTGTGTAAAAACCGCCGTTCAAGTCGCATTCCGGACTGCTCCTATCCCTTTGATTTTCACGGTGCAAAGTTACGAAGAATATTCGACATTTCCAAACATTTAACAAAGTTATTAAGCAAAACTAATCGATTTATTTAGCCCGTTGCAGCGTTGCAGCGTTGCAGTTAAAAATTTCCTATTATTTTGCCCCAAAATAGTTTTATATTTATATATATTTATATATAAATATAAATACCAACTTTGACATTTTCGGAATAGTCTAAAATCAACTGCAACGCTGCAACGCTTGCAATACTTGCAATGGATAGATATTCAACATCAGGTGGTGTTTTATCAAAAATCACAAAATAAACAGCAATATATTTGGCCATGTTGTAAAGATTACTTATCTTTGCAGCGCACATTCAATCGCAAAACAAACGCACATCTAATCGCTATTCGGCCATGAACTACTCTCATCGTCCGCATTGCAATGGCCACGACTACTACGAGCGTGGCATCTATCTCATCACTATCGTGGTCGCCAATCGCGACCACCTCCTCGGCGAGCTCAATATGGACATCGCCAATCCTGCCGTGAACCTCACCCCGCTGGGGGAGGCGGTTCTGGAGGAGTGGGATGCTACTCCCTCCATACAGGCCAAACATGGCCGCCGCGTCAAGAGCCTGGCTGCCGTCGTCATGCCCGATCACTTCCATGGCGTCCTCTTTGTTGAGGAGCATATGGACGTTAGTGTCGGCCAGGTGATATGCGGTTTCAAAACAGCCTGCACCCAGCGCTGGCGAGCGCTAACGGGCGCCGACCAGTCCTCATCACAGCCACACGCGGCTGAAGACGGAAACGAAAACGGGACGCAGCCTTGTCCTCCGTCGCAGCCGCGAGTGGCTGCAACAACACCAACGCCAACACCCGACCCGCACCGCATGTCTTGCGCGCAACGCGCGCGCTACTACGCCTCCCTCCCTCGCGCGCAGCGGCCGCTGTTCGACGACAACTACGACGATTCCTTCCTTTGGAGAAAAGGCCAGCTAGAGGCGATGATTGCCTACGTGAATGACAACCCGAGGCGGGCCATCATCAAGGCACGCGTGCCGCAGTTCATGCAGAGCTGCCTGTGCCTCACCATCGCCGGCGTGCGCTACTCGGCCTTCGGCAACTTCCTCTTGCTACGCAGCCCTCTGAAGGCGCAGGTGTTCTGTCATCGCATGGCACGCATGGAACAGCTCACCCTCGAAGAACGCCTCGCGAATGGCTACACGGCCCTCCCTTATGAACCCGGCACGCGCACCAAGGTGCGCTACATCGACACCCAGGCATGGCTCCACGATCGCGACGCTTGGATCAACGATGCCCAGGAGGGCACCGTCCTCGTCACCCCCGGCATCTCGCCAGGCGAACTTGCCATGAAGAACCTCGCCATCGAAAACCGCCTCCCACTCATCCATCTCCAGAAGGAACCCATCACGAAGAAGCCTGAAGGAGAGCGCTTCTTCGCTTGTGCCGAAGGCTCCCTCCTCATCCTCGCCCCTTGGCCGGAGGACCTTGATGCGATGCCAAGACCCCCTCAATCCCCCTGCTTAGGGGGAGGACCAAACCCCGGACAAACAAGTCTTCCCCCTTTAAGGGGGATAAGAGGGGGTCCCTCCGATTACGACCGCTTCCACAACATGAACCTCCTCGCCAAACAAATTTGCGAGATGGACACCATCAACCTCCCCCTCTCTTTCCGCGTGATTGGATTGGAATGATGGACTAAATAACAAAAACGCCCGGGCTCCATTGCGAGTGCGGGCGTTGACTTGATAAAAATATGCAATCATAAGCAATAATGATGTGATGAACAAAAATAGTTTCATATTTTCTTTGCCATCTCCACGAAAACACGTAACTTTGCAGCGCATAATTATTGAGGCGAAATGGATATACAGCACTATTATATCGAGAAGGGACAGGGTGAGGAGACCATCATCCTGCTGCATGGCAACGGGGAGGACTGCACCTACTTCGTGGGGCAGATCGACGAGTTTGCCAGGCAATACCACGTGTATGCCATCGACACGCGCGGACATGGCAGGACACCGCGAGGCAACGCACCCTTCACCATCCGTCAGTTTGCCGACGACCTGCTCCTTTTCATGGACCTTCTCCACATCACGAAAGCGCACATCATCGGCTTCTCGGATGGCGGCAACATCGCCATGATCTTCGCCCTGCGGCATCCCGAACGCGTCGATAGGATGATACTGAATGGTGCCAACCTCAATGCCCGTGGTGTGAAGTTCCTGACGCAGTACCCCATCGAAGTCGGCTACCGCATCGCCCGTCTGTTTGCAAGGTGGAGCGCTAAGGCCAAGGCAAATGCCGAGATGCTCGGCCTGATGGTGAACAGCCCCAACGTCACCCCTTCCGAACTTGCTGCCATCCAAGCCAGGACGCTGGTGATAGCGGGCACCCACGACATGATTAAGGATGCCCACACGCGACTGATTGCGCGGAGCATCCCCAATGCTGAGCTTGTGCTGATCGATGGCTCGCATTTCATCGCCAATGAGAAGCCGGAGGAGTTCAATCGAGCCGTGCTTCGTTTCTTGAACGATATGAAATGACCTCGGCCATTGGGTCGAGGTCATCTGTCGTTTTTATATCACTTTTTTCAATGTCTTGATGCCCTTTCAGGACTTGGTCTATTACTTGATCAGCACCTTGCGGCCGTTATGTATGTATAGACCCTTGGTCGTGGGCATGTTGGTGAGGCGACGGCCATCGAGGGTGAACCAGGCATTGGAGGCTGGGATGTCGTTGGTGGAGTCGATGGTCGGGATGGCAACGGTAGTGTTGGCAATGTAGTCGGCCTCGAGAGCCCCGATCTTGCTGATGACATTCATGACGAAGAGCAAGGCTGCGTCGACGTGTCTGCCTTCGGAGGTATAGGTTTCGAGCTTGTCGTCGCCGATGCCGCATTTGTCACGCAGGAAGTCGCGCATATGCTCCATGTTGAAGTAAGGCACCACCTCGTCGTCGGCTGAATGATAGAGGAAGAAGCGGGTGTCGGGATTGGGCGTCCAGTCGTAGCAGACGGAGTTGTCGTAGATAGCCTGGAAGTAGGAATCCATTGCGGGGTTGGTACGTGAGATGTTGTCGGTGCGAATCATCTTGTCGACCTGGATTCCGGTGGTGGGATTGCCGCCGATGCAAGCGAAGATGGAGTCGTTGATTTCGTCGGTGGTGAGCGCCTTGCTGTCGTTCCATTCGATGAGCTTGGTGTCGAGGGGAGCGTGGAAGATGTCGCTATAGCTGATGTCGAGGTTTGCACCTTCGATCTGACCTTCGACGATGAGCGAGATGCCACACGGATAGGGGAAGGTTGCTTCGGGAATGAGCAGCGTATCCATCATGGCGTTGAGGTCGTAGGGTCCGTCGCCGCAGAGGGTATAGTCGATGCGGGAGATGACTTCGGGATCGACCTCGTGGGTGTCGAAATAGCGCTGAACGGCCATTGAGGAGTGTCCGCCCTGCGAATAGCCGAATTGTGCAAAGAGGTCGGCGACGGAGTAACCCATCTTCTTGAGCAGACGGCGTGCGGCACCGACGGCATCGATGTGGTTGATGGCGGTGATGTCGGCAATGAGGTAGGCCTGCGGCTTGTCATCGGTCACGCCAAAGCCGTAGCTGTCGGGGCTGACGATGATGAGGTTGGGGCCGAGGGTGGCGAAGGGACCTTCAATCAGTGGGTTACTGTTGACGGTGGGCGCCTCGTCGCGCTTGGTGATGGTGAAGTGGTTGTTGAGCACAAGTCCGCTGGCGTTGAATTCCTTGCCGGCGATTTCGAGCAACGCAGTGCGCTCGAAGATGCGCTGGGGGAAGAAGAGAGCCGAGGAGAGTGTGACGGGTGTGACGCCATCGGGAGCCACGCTCTCGTAGGTGTAGTTGACGCGATAGTAGGGCATCGCGCCCATCATGTTGAACGTCATCAGCGTGGTGTCGGTGATGACTTCTTCGGCCGAAAGGCTCAGGGTGCACGCCATGAGGAGTGCGGAGAGGTAGAATTTCTTGTTCATAAATTGTGTTTTTAGAATTAGTTATACGCCGCAAAGATAAGCTTTTGGGGTGAAAATACCAAAATAATGATTAAAAAATATTGCCGAAAAGTGAAATATAATTATTTATTATGGTTGATTGAATAAAAATCAGTATCTTTGCGCAGTTTTAACAATAAAGAAGAAAGTTATGATTAAAATGTTTGTTATGCCGACTTGCCCATACTGCGACTATGTGGAGAAGCAGGTCGAAGGAAATCCTCGTTTTGAGGTGATTGACATTAGTAAACACGTCCACAATCTGCAAATGTTCATCGACCTGAGGGACAACAATCCTGCTTTCGATGAGGCAAAGAAGATGGGGGACATTGGTGTTCCCTGCTATGTGCTGGAAGACGGCACTGTGACCCTTTCGTCGAAAGATGTTGGCCTTGAACCCCTACCCGACGACTTTGGTGCCACTTGCAGCATTGACGGAAAAGGGTGCTAGTTTTTTATTTAGGAAGTTATCGGGAGTTAATGGGAGTTATCGGGAGTCAATGGGAGTTATCGGGAGTCAATGGGAGTTATCGGGAGTTAACGGACGATACCTTAGTCTGGAAGGATTTTGTTCGGCAGACAACTTTTAATTATTAATTGTTAATTGTTAATTGAACTATCGTCCGTTAACTCCCGCGCATTAGCGCTATCTCCTGTTAACTCCAAACATAAAATTATTGATTATGGGTATTACACAACGTATATTTGCAGTTATGCTGGGGCTGAGCGTCCTGACAGGCTGTAATCAGAAGAACAATCAAAACATTAACGAAGACATGAAGAATGAGAACGTGCAGGCCGTAGAAGGCCGCAAGAACTTTGGGACAAGCCAGGCATTGATGACCACGCCCCAACCGTGCGTGATGCTCGCCACTTGGGATAAGGACCACAATCCCGACGTGATGATGGCCGCGTGGGCAGGACAGTATGACTACAAGCAAATCGTAGTCAGCCTGAGCAAGCACAAAACCACTGACAACCTGGAACTCACGGGTGCCTTTACCGTCAGCTTTGCCGACGAACGCACTGTGGCCGAGTCGGACTATTTCGGCCTTGTGAGCGGCAACGATGTGCCCGACAAGGTGGCCAAGGTAGGCTTTACGGTTACTCCCAGCCCCAATGTCGATGCCCCCATCATCAACGAGTATCCGCTAACGCTCGAGTGCAAGGTGATCAGTTTTGCCGATGGCATTCTGGTTGGCGAAGTGGTGAACATGAGTGCCGACGAAAGCATCCTTGACGAGAAGGGACGCGTCGATCTGGGCAAGCTCAAACCGATCGTATTCGATGCCGCTGCCATGTGCTATCGTGCCATCGGCGACAGCGTCGGTCAGGCTTGGGGAGCTGGAAAGAAGTTCACTGGGCAGCAGGAATAATATTCGGGACTTTATATAAATAAGAGAAGGTGAAAATGGCAGACAACCTCGGCCTCAATGGGATTATTAATATGCGGCTAAGGCCGTCCCCAAGAATGGGGCCCCTTCTTCGAATGCTGACTTAGCAGCATTTCGAAGACTGCCGGAAAATGAGCAGGTCCAATACCTGCAGAAAATTGCGCAAATGCGCAGAAAATCCATCCGGTCCCAGATATTTAAATGATACGGTCGAGGCGAATTTTCTGCGTCAGCAATTTTCTGCTGCC
>JAEEGI010015927.1_pt1 | contig 15593 bp, 11 predicted proteins | sample 8958751 | NCBI WGS metagenome assembly JAEEGI01 (sample SAMN16246545, study PRJNA631951) | gut metagenome | biome: gut microbiome; feature: rumen; material: KS-attached | host: Bos | place: Iran: Karaj | collected 2018-10
AGGCGAATTCTTCACCCTCATTGAGGATCGTCTTGGTCCACTTATTGCCTCCGTCATTGGAATAGATCGCATAGATCTTCTCAGTGGAATCCTTGGAGACCGTTCCCGTCAGGACGACTGAACCTGAAGCAAAACGTCCGCTGATATCATAGTCCGCAGTAGGAACTTTCATATCATCCGGCGTGATCTTATGGACACCATCGCCTGACGTATCGGAGAAGCCATAGAGGCTGTTGTTCTCATACCATGTCAGCATCGCATTGGAACTTCCATATTTCACGAAACGGCCGTTGACCGCGTTGTTCCTTTCAAAGACCTTCTCGCCATCCTGATACATCGCCAGCTTATAGACCTTATTGCCGTTTCCATCCGTCTCATGATAAGAGATGGCATAAGTCTCTTTGCCATCAAAGACTGAGGCATCCATTTCCGTGATCGCTCCGCTCACAGAGAAGAGCTTCTCATTGTTCCAAGAACTGTAGGCATCTTCCCTGGACGCCTTACAGACATCATGGCTGTAAGACTCATTCAGACCCAAAGGATCAGAAACATCATTTAAATAATAGGCAACGACAGGACTTCCATCCTTACCGTCAAAGACCTTCGCACCGGTCGCAAAGACCCTGTCCTCGCCTGATCCAAGATCCGTAACTCTGGAAGCAGAAGTCCACTCTCTGGACACCTGATGCTTCGCAAACCAGATATCGGAATTGGCGGCGATCTCCTCGATCGTCGAATCCTCATCAAAGGCCTTTGTTCCATTGCGCCAGACGACATAAGCATTATTATCATTGTCGCTTCTGTATACATACGGATCATAGTCCGCCGTTCCATCATCTTCCAGCATCCAATCCGGATCGGAAAGGAAATTTCTGTCTTCAGAGAAATAGAAGTTCATCAGGCGCGAACGGTTTCCATTCGCCCTGCTTCCATCGCTTCCCAAAAAGACCACATTCATCTGCGGCATGTTGGCAACAGACGTATCCACGACCTGCAGTTTGTTGTCACTGTAGATACCTTCCGCGATCTTGCGGGCAAAATCCCTCTCTTCAAAGCCATTGAGACTATCGCTCATCAGCCACTTTCCACTATCGGACGGTTCATCCACAACCCCCGCATAGGAAGCATAATGATTAGCCAATAACTGTTCTCCCAGCATATCCTGCTGATAGAAGTTCAGCAGTCCGTTTCCATTCACGCCCTTCTTGACGAACTCATGACTGCCGGAAACGATCGCAAAAGAGAAGAGCGCTCTTGAGAACAGCTTGACCTTGAAACCGCACTCGCCGGCTAGTACCAATGATTCCACGGAAGGATCCGGATAGAACATCGTATAACCCGCGATCGAACCGGAACCATAGAGACCGATCGAAGCGATCGAAGAAAGACCCAGACCGCCATAGAGCTCCAGTGAATCCATGAACCCGATCCCGAACTTCTCTACCGTAAAATCGCTGTATTTGGACTTCTCCTTATCGAACTTGAGCTTGAAATCCATGATCCCATTGACACCGAACGTGAACGTGACCTCCCAGGTCAGGATCGCATACTGGCCTGTCGCATCAAAACCGGTCCCGATGAAGACATTCAGCTCGCCCTTGAGCTCATCACTCTCTTTCGTATTGCCCTGAACATAACCGGAGACATCAAAAAGCAGACCCAGATTGGAACCGCTCACCGCACTCTTTTTCTCAGAGTTGCCCCAGAAAGCCTTTGCCAGATCATCCGGAGTCGCACCTGGACCGATCTTGCCCTGATAGGCATCCTTCCAGAAGGAAGTATTGCTTGAATTGAGACCGAGGCCGATGATGAATCGCCCATCCGTATAGGCCTTCACCGTCGCCGGGATCAGATAAGGATACATCGTGAACTTCATGCCCGGCAGAAGTTCCTCCATATCCACTTCGATGTTGCCCTCATATTCCGAAGGATAGCCATCCTCAGGGACCATCTGGGACACCAGACCCTGATTGACCCGTATCGTCAGAAGCCTGTTCTGGATGTTCTTGCCCTTGCTGTCAAAGACGCACAGATAGACCGGTATCCCCGGAAAGAACTCCGCCGTGTTGACAGTGAAGACAGGAGAAGACGATGTCGCGATCTCATAGCGTTTGTTGTTCCCGGCATCATACTGGACGATGCGATAGCTGTAAGTTCCCGTTTCCGGTATCCTGACATCGAAACTCATCTCGGCGATCAGACCACTGTCGATCTCCATCACCTGATACAGGACATTCTTTTCCTCTTCTTCCCCGACTTTCACAAAGACATGGGAAACATTCAGGGAAAGCTCCTCCTCCGCCATGATCGTATTCACGCCAAAAAGAAGCACACACATCAACAGACTGATCAGACTTCTGCAAACCTTCTTCATATGTTTTTCTCCGGATCGAACGATCCTCTTTGTCTATATTTTAATATCCCGAACAACTCCTTGTCACCATCCTTCGCATCCGAACAACAGATTGAAACAAAAATCAAATATCCCTGCATATACTATAATAATCGTATGAAAAGAAGGACTGAAAAGGAGACAGATCGATGAGCCGCATCATCATCGGCGCCTACGCCCACGTGGACGGCGGAAAGACGACACTATCGGAAGCGATATTACACAAATGCGGAGTCCTGAACAGGATCGGCAGAGTCGACCACGAAGACTCCTTTTTGGACTACAACGGCTTTGAACGCCAGAAAGGCATCACTGTCCTGGCCAAACAAGCCCGCTTCTCCTATAAAAATAAAGACTACATCTACGTCGACACCCCGGGCCACCTGGACTTCATCGGCGAAGTCAACAGGAGCTTCAGGATCCTCGATGCGGCCATCCTGATCATCGACGCCAGCTCGCCGATACCGGCCGACACGATACGCCGCTTCGCCCACCTCAGGACACTCAACATCCCGGTCCTCATCTTCCTCAACAAGATGGACATCGCCCACCAGAACAAGGAAGAACTGCTCAAAGAACTGAAGAAACAGCTGGATCAGGACGTCATCTCCTCTGCCGATACGAAAGAGACAACCGCTTTAAATCACGAAGAGATCCTGGATGAGTATCTTTCAGAAGAAACGGTAAATGACTCATACATCATATCAGACCTCAAAGAGGGACTCTTCTTTCCGGTCTTTTTCGGCTCCGCACTCCATGAAGAAGGCATCGATGAACTGATCGATTACATCTATCGCTATGTGGAAGCGGAAAAGCCATCCGATCATTTCAAAGCCTATATCTACAAGATCGATGAATACGCCCACCTGAAAGTCTTCTCCGGAACGCTGAAAAACAGGGATCAGTTCAAGGAACACCAGATCTCCCAGATCGTCCAGTTCAACGGCCAGAAAACAAAACAGGTCAGCGAAGTCCAAGGTCCCGACCTCTGCGCCGTCAAAGGTCTTTCCGGCCTCAAAGTCGGCACCTATCTGCCATCCTTGTTCTGCGAGGATTCCATGGAACTCAACACCCTGACCTATTCGATCCTCTCCGATCTGGATGCCAACGAACTCTACCGCAAGATCAGCGTCCTCAACCAGGAATTCCCGGAACTCAAGATCACATTAGACAGATCGGTCTCCATCGAACTGCTGGGAGACCTGCATAAAGACTTCATACGAAACCTCATCAAAGAACGCTTCGGCCTCGACATCAGCTTCTCCAAAGCGAAGATCCAGTACAGGGAAAGCATTCAAAACGAAGTCTATGGCGTCGGCCACTACGAACCGCTTCGCCACTACGCAGAAGTCCTGGTCAGACTGAGACCTAATACCTCTTTCCGTGTCAAAGGAAAGAAGGAATTCGCCGTCCTGCTCGACTACCTGCAGACCTACAGGCCCTGCGGTCTTCTCACGGATTCACCGTTAGACCAGATCGAGATCGAGATCCTCGACATCCGCACCCACCTCAAACACACCGAAGGCGGCGACCTCCTGCAGGCCCTGAACCGGGCGATCAGGCAGGCTCTGATGAAAGCGGACGCCATCCTGCTGGAACCCTATTACCTGGTCTCCTTCTCCGGTGACCCCAGGACCATCAACGGCATCATGGCCGAGCTGTCCTCCCGACAGTATCTTTACGACATCGAAGAAGACATGATCATGGCCAAAGTCGACAAGTCCTCCTTCAACGAATTCATCCTATTGCTGGCAAACAAGTTCAAAGACGAGTTCTCCTACAATATCGAAGGCGAGATCTATGACCGCTGCCGCGAAGAAAAAGAAGTCATCAGGACCATCGGCTATCACTACGAAAGCGACGTCTCCAAACCGGTCGGCTCCATCTTCACCCGCAACGGTGCCGGGACCTACATCCCGCCGGAAGAAGTCGAAGAGATGATGCACATGAACCTCAGGGACTACTTTGCCGACTACCAGGCACCGGTGAAACACAATCCGCGCAGCGTCGGGGAAGCCGAACTCAAGCGCGTCTGGAATTCCTTATACAAACCAAGACCCCGCTACATCGAAAGACAGACGCAGGCATCATCGGAAAGCAGACAGAAAGCCGTTCCAGCCAAGGAACTGCTCTATCTGGTGGACGGCTACAACGTCATGCACGCCCTGGATGACATCTCCCTTGACGATCTGACCATGGCCAGAGAAAAAGTCATCGACCTGGTCTGCGACTTTGCCGGCTATGTCGCCGCCCAATGCGTCCTGGTCTTCGACGCCTACCTCCAGGATTCCTCTAAAGTCAGCGTATCGGAAAGAGACAACATCACGATCGTCTACACGAAGTCCCATCAGACGGCTGACATGTACATCGAAGCGACAGCCAAGGAACTCAAAGACAAGTATCGGCTCATCGTCGTCACCTCCGACGCCCTGGAACAGCTGTCGATCTTCTCTTCGGACGCTTTCCGACTCTCTTCCAGAGAGTTCCTGGCCAGATACCACAACATGCAGAAAAACATGACCCACATAGAAAAAGTCTCCAACCGTCCTCTGGAACAGTTAAGAGACCTTTTAGACACGGAATAAATTATAAGTATAAACCCACCGGGATCCCTCTTTCGATCTCAGAATATGTTTCCTGATCCCTGTCAGACAGCAGCAGCTGTCTTTTATTATCGATCAGGATCTGGGCGGAACCGCCCCCATCCAGATGAATCGCATTTATTAAACCAAGCTTTTCACAGATCTCAGCCGCCTCTGAAAGAGATGCCCCGCAGCTGTCCCTCCCCTTCACATAGCCGAATTTGCCAGCCCCCTCTATCCACAAGAAGACCGGTCTGTCATCCTTATCGCTACCCAGAATGATGCGCGGTGCTCTGGCTTTTTTGTAGTTCAATGGGTACATCGAAGGCGGATAAGCGACGGAAGAAGGTCTTAAGAAATTGTAGAAAGGCGACAGGAAACGCTCCGTCTTCTTCCCATCGACGATAGCGCTGTTTCCCACCTGGATCGCAAAAGACAGATCGTCAAATCCCCTGTAAGAGACCTTCCTGTCTTTGATCTGCAGTTCCTCTTTCACCTTCATGACGAAACCGGAAGCCGGAACAGCCGTCTGGCCGCCCTTCTTCACAGCCATCACTTCATCATCGCAGATGACGATATCGAAACCGCCTTTATCACTTACTGCAAAACCTGGCCGGCTGTAAAACGACGCATTGAGGCCATCCCTGTACTCGATCCCGTCAATGACGACGGAAAGATCTTTGATCGATAAACGGGAGATCTTCACCTTTCCTTTCTTTTCTACCATCAGCACTTCCCGATCGAATAAAGGCGGCGAAAGGACTCTTCCATTTTCAAGACGCAAGCCGACAGGAAAACCTGCCTGATCGTAGACCGTCGCCCGATCAAAGAGATCCATGACAAAGAAAGAAGAATTGACCTTCACTTTGGCGTCTTTAAAACTTTCCGACATGAGACCGAGCTTTCGCGACACCGGAAGAAAGAAGATGCTGTTCCGCTTTCCCTCCGCTACGCACAAAGAACCTATTTCTTTCAGTCTTTCAAAGATTTCCCTGACCTTTTCATCGGTAAAGACCAATTTCCCGTTCTTCACTTTGATGTGCTTCTCAAACTGTATCGTCAGGATTGCCAAAGGATCAAAGATCTGACCGTGTTCCTCATAGGTATCCGGAAGATCCAACACCACATCCTCAGGCAATTCATAGATCACGACCTTGCCGAAGAGCCACGCATACTTTTTGATGATGAAATCGCGATACAGACTGCAGATCCTGTGAAAGACCTCTTTTGAATAGGACGGACTGAAGAAATGAAGATCTTCAAAACGATCCAGCCTTACAGACTGGACCTTTTGGATCAGACCGTTTTCATATCTGAATGTATGGACCTCAGTCTCCATCATGCTGCAGATCCTTATTCACACGCTCGATGATCTTCTTCGCCAGCGCCGCATTGCCCTCATCGCTCAGATGAGACTTGTCCCAGTTCAGGTAGTATTGCAAAGCGTCCAGTTCCTGCGAAAAATCGATCAGCGTGACATTGCTCTGATTGAACTCGTATTTCCCCCTCAGATCACAGATGTAGATCTGATGACCCGGGCAGAGTCCGATGAACTTCTTCAGATCGTTCTCTGAGACTCTCGTCTTCTTGTCAAAGAGGAAGACGATGTTGTGCTCCAGGCTCTCCTCTTCCGCCTTCCTGCTCAGATCCTCGCAGATCTTATCCGCATCATACGGATCGAAGACATTGTAGACCGCCTGATCGAAAGCCTCTCCCAGATAGGTGTAGATGCTGACAAGGCCTTCATCACCATAGAAAGCGACTCTGCTCAGCCTCTCTTCTTCACTGTCCCTGATCGCCTCATTCACGATCTGTTCATACTTGTCGAGCCAGACCTCATAGACCTTGTCATAGATGGCCTTGGTCAAAGCTTTCGCACCTTCGCCTATCACATGGATGCCATCGTAATAGAAATACTCCGGATGATCCTTTGAAAGCTTCTCCCATTCCACGATATGCAGGTTTTCATAGTTGGCTGCAAAGACCGCGAAACGTTCATTGAACTTCGGATCATCGGCGCCGACCGCATCGACCCAGAAGACCTCTTTGCCCTCGCAGATCTCCATGAGACGCTCATTCCGGCTCTCGATATAATCGCCATTGGTCGACAGGCAGAGGATGATGATGTCCGGAAGCTTCTCTTCGCCCTTGAGTTCCGACAGGATGCCTTCACCCGCCAGAAGATCCCTTGAGATCTTGCAGTCGAAATAGCCGTTCGGAAACTTCTCATAAAGCAGATCATAGGCATCCAGCATCACGGAATCCCCGATCCCCAGCACCGGCATCTGCTCCAGCATCTGCTTCACCGCTTCCTCTTTGTTTTCCGCCTGAGCGAAAAGGCTCTCCCATTCGCTTTCTGTCGTCTCCAGGTCGTTCCGGTATTCCTTGTTCCTCTCCTCGATCAGCTTCTCATTCTCACTGAGCTTCTGCTCCAGCTGTGCGATCTCGGCTGAATGATCCTTCGCATTGACAAAACGATAGACACCGAAAGCACCGCTCAGCAGCAAAAGACCGCAAAGACACAAGGTCGCGATATCCTTCTTCATGATCTTCCTTCGATCCAGAGCGTTCTTCAGTATGAGCGAAAAGACCAGCGTCAATACGATGATCGAAGGGATCTGGATGAATGGAGACAGTTTCGACCTCGAAAACAGGAAGATGATCGGATACTGGACCAGATAGATCTCATAGGAGTAACGGGACAGGATCGAAACAGCAGTATCCAGAATCCCTTCTTCTTTCTCCAAAGCGATACTGTGGTCGATGAAACGCATCGTCAATAAGCTCACACCCAGAAGGCCCCAGACCATGAAATAAGCGGAACTGTTGCCGAAAATGAACAGGGCGGCAAAGACCAGCAGATCGAAAACGAACATGACCTTTTCCAGTCTGACCTGTTCAAAGACCAGAGGCTCCATCCGCTGATGGAAAAGAGCCAGCAGCACACCTAAAAACAATGAGAAACAGCGGCTGAAAGAACCGTAATAAGCCGCCATGATCCGCCCTGTGCTCATTTCGATGCTGAAAAGCAGGAAACCCGCCACATTCAAAAACGACATCACATAGAAAGGAAGCAAGGCATTGAACTTCACAGCCAGCTTCTTCAAAGGAAGATAGAGAAGCGGGAAGATCAGTTCAAACTGCAGCAGGATCGAAAGATACCACATATGCATGAAAGGCGAAGCGGTATTGCGAACGAAGTAATCCTGATCGGCTGCAAGCTGCCAGTAGTTGTTGTATCCCAGCAAGACGGAACTCGTCTCGCTCTTCAGATTCACCCAGTTATAGTTTGAAAACAGCGACACCACGCAGACCGTCACAAAGACGAATATCAGCATCGGAAGATAAAGACCCAGGAAACGGTTCAGATAGTACCTGCCTATAAGATGCTTCCTTCTCTTCATCAGAGAAGAAGCCGTAAAATATCCGCTCAACACAAAAAAGCTGCCTACCGCCAGATAGCCGCCCTTCAATACACCCAGATGATACAGGAATACGGCGATACAGGATAAAGCCCTGAGATATTCGATCTTCTTGTTGCGTGACTTGTTCATACCAAAAAAAGATGCAGAGGCTCATTCAAACCTCTGCACACTATTATAACCGATTCTGAAAACTTATTTGATCTGAGCTAAAGAGCCGCCTTGATCTTCCCGATCATTTCCGCATATTCCGCATCACTCAAAAACTTCTGCTGCGGATTCATTACGAAAGTGCCGCCCCATTCAAAGCCATCCCTGTACTTCGGGACCAGATGGACATGAAGGTGTTTGCCGGTATCGCCGAAAGCGCCGTAGTTGACCTTGTCCGGATGGAAGACCTTGTGGATGGCATTGGATGCCCTGGCGACATCCTCCAGGAAAGCCGCCCTCTCAACTGGGGTCAGATCGACGATCTCTGAGATGTGCTCCTTATAGGCAACGACACATCTGCCCGGATGAGACTGTTCCTTGAAAAGAATGAGCTGTGAGACGTTCAGGTCACAGATCTTGATACCAAACTGTGCAAGGACTTCACCGCCTACACAATAACCGCATGTATTATCTATCATATTTTCACTCCTTCAATATCATTATAAAAGAAAGAAGAGCAGAATTAAAAAGCCTCTTGCAGTTCGGATACTACAAGAAGCAAAATGATCACAGTATTCTGTTTTCAGTTTTTTTGCTTGCGTGTGGAGAACACCAGGAAAGCGAGCGCAAGCACAAAGTCGCCATATGCGATCCTGCGGGGCTTGCTGAAGCCTGCATACATATCGTGCTGTACCAGAATACAAAACAGACCATGTTACAGATTCAGATACAACAGTATCCTCCACAGAGCTCAGGCTCTCGTTTTTTTTGTTCTGGTCCTTATAGCGATCTCACATAATATGTAGAACGTCCACCGCCTCGCTTTTCGATCACGTCTTCTTCACACAACTGTTTCAAAGAAGATTCTATTGAACTGGATCCGATTTCAGGACACAGTTCCATAATATCCGTCTTTGTAAATGTACCGATCTGCTTGTTCACCGCATTTATCACCATTTCCTTCGCTGACCTCTTTGTCGAAACAAGATCAACACGTTCTTCAAAATCACGATAAGCTGCCAGAACAGTGCCTAAAAAGTATAAGACAAATGGAGTGTCATCATTCTGACCGTCATGCCATCTCTTTGAACTTCTTGAAAGAGCGTCGTAATACTCCGCTTTGGTGTTCTGATTCTTTTTTTCCAAAGAGATATATCTTCCTACAACAAACCCTGATTTGTACAGTAGCAAAGTCGTCAGTAACCTGGACATTCTGCCGTTGCCATCATTGAATGGATGGATACACAGAAAATCATGAATAAAAACAGGGATCACCAGCAAGGGATCGATACTGTATTCCCCTATTGCTTTATTGTATTCAGCACAGAGGCTATCAACAGCGGCAGGTGTCTCAAACGGATCCAGTGGCCTGAATAAGACTTCCTTTGTGCCATCTTCGTGAATGGCATCGATCTCATTAGGTGTATCTTTGAATCTTCCTCCATCATTTACATCCATGAACTGATACATCTCCTTATGCAGTTGCAGGATATAATTCGTCCTGATCGGTATATACTCAAATGATTCATGTATCAGAGACAAGGCGTAACGATAACCCAGGATCTCTTCTTCATCACGATCTCTTGGAGTCGTCTTGTCACTCATCAATTGAACAAGCCGGGAATTGGTCGTCCTTATCCCTTCGATCTCGTTGCTGGCCTCTGTGGACTGTCTTTTGGCAACTTCGATGAGTCTGTTCAATTCTTCGGGTCTTTGTTGCAAATAAAGCTGCTGTCTTCCCTTGAATTCATGGATCAGACCAACATAATTGACAACTTCCTTTGGCCATTTTCTATCGCTGAGTTTCGAATAGTCAAAATATCTCATTCTCCCAACTTCTTTCTTATTCTCCCAAATTATAACATATTTTGTGAGATTAAATTCATATACCTGTTCTTTTTGCGATCAAAGTAAAAGAAGGTCTTCCGACCACAGACCAGAAACCTTCTTTCATTGTGTTTCATTCGCTGTACTTAACGAATGAATAACCTATGACCTTTCGATCAGTCTTGTCACCAGATCGATGTAATCCTTCGTGAACCTCTTTGCATCGACATCCAGAGCCACTTTATGCCTCTTGATGGGATCGTTGAGTTCCTCAAAGGTTCCGATCATCCTTCCATTCTCCTCGACCGTCAGATTGCAAGGAAACCAGTTCGTGATGATGGAAGGATCATAGGAAGCATAAGCCGCCAGCGGGTCATGCATGGCACCGCCGATCTCTTCACTTTCATACTCTCCCACATAATAGAAACGGGCGATCTCATAGAGGTTCTTTCCGGCTTCATTGATCTTTGGCCAACAGCTGATATCGCTCACCCTGAACATCGTCTTCAAAGTCGCATCCAGAGGAACGATGTTCAAAGGGATGCCGCTTTCAAAGACATACTTTGCAGCCACGGGATCATCGGAGATGTTGGCCTCCGAATAGATGTCCCGGTTTCCCTGCACCGTCAGAGCACCGCCCATGATCGTGATGTTCCCCACGGAAGCGATCGCCTCCCTGTCCTTTCTGATGCAGTTGGCCAGATTGGCCAAAGGCCCCACAAAGACCAGGTGCAGATCCTTTCCGTAAGTCCTGGCCGCATCGATGATGAAATCATCAGCCGGAATATCCTGTGCCTTTCCCTTCGGCTCACCCAGGTCGGCATCGCCGATCCCGTTTCTTCCATGAACGCGGTCCAGATGCGGACTCCTCTCATAAAGACCTTTCGTCCAGGAAGCCTCAGCGCCCCTGTAGACCTTCACATCATCCCTGCCGAAATTCTCCAGGATCAGAAGTGAATTTCTCACTGATGTATCGACGCTGACATTGCCGAAAGTCGTAGAAACTCCCAGAAACTCGATATCCTCATTTGCCAGGATATAGGAGATCGCCAGTGCATCATCCACACCGGTATCACAGTCGATGATCATCTTCATTTTGACCATAAACCATCCATTATCTATATAATCAACAGTTTGTTCAATATCCTAAGTATAGCACTACGGAACTTGTAGAAATTCCTGCTGGTGGCGATGACATTGAAGATGCTGACACCGAAGGCAGCACCTGCCGCCGCTGACGCGATGTTCTCCGTGATCCCCTTATCCGCCAATCCAAGCAGTTCCAATGCCAGGAATATCACCCAGCAGACCAGTCCCACCCAGGCAAAGAAATGGGTGTTCCTCATCAGTCTCTCTTTTTCACTGTTTGTGTATTCCGCAATATCATATAAAGTCTTTTCCGTCTGTCTTTCCATCATTTCTGCTGTCCTTCCTCCATTCAATAGTTCTTCGACGCTCACATCATAGAACTTTGCCAATTCGATCAGGATATCAAAATCCGGCATCGTCCTGGCATTCTCCCAGCGTGAGATCGTCCTGTTGTTCAAATTCAGCATTTCTGCCAGTTCTTCTTGGGTCAAGCCCTTTTCCTTTCTCAGATCTTTCAGAAAAGATCCGATCTTTTCCTGGTTCATCGATACGACCTCCTTTGACTTCAGCATAGATCTCTGACGGCAGACACACCACGACAGGAAGTGAGAATCTTCAAATTGGACAGCAGCTGTCGGGTATCATCAGCTCTATTTCTTTCTGTATACGAAAAGCAGATAAGCAAGGACCCCCGCGATCATCATCGGGATGATGAGATCAGCCATCGGATCGAAGTGGAAAGGAGCCTTGCTGAAAAGACAGAAAAGAAATTCCAGAATGTTCCTCACAAGAACGAACGACAACATGAACAACACCATCTCTTGATTTTTCTTATCAGTCATATTTTTATCCTCTTGATCTAGATGATCCTATTCTACCCTAAATGAAGGACGAAGAGATCTTCCCTCCATCATACACGACTTGCATCTCATCGTTTATGATCTGCATATATTTAAAAAGATCCGGAGAAACAGATCCCCGGATATTCCATTCACAATGATGAACGATATTACAAGAGCGCCTTGACGCAGGCTTCGACATCCTTCATATCGGCTGTCGGCTCGAATCTGGCCACGACGTTGCCCTCACGGTCGATGATGAACTTGGTGAAGTTCCACTTGATATCGGACTTCTTGTCCCAATCCGGATCAGCCTGGGCAAACATCTTCTCCAGCAGTTCCTTGTATGGATGTTCATTGAAACCTGCAAAGCCCTTTTCAGCCTTCAGGAACGTATACAGAGGCAGTTCATTCTCGCCATTGACATCAGACTTCTTCATCTGCGGGAAGGTGGTGTTGTAGTGTAAAGTGCAGAACTCATGGATCTCTTCATCGCTTCCGGGAGCCTGCTGACCGAACTGGTTGCAGGGGATATCCAGTATTTCCAATCCTTTATCATGATAATCCCTGTACATCTGCTCGATCGGTTCATATTGCGGTGTGAAACCGCAGCCTGTGGCGGTGTTGACGACCATGACGACTTTGCCGGCCAGATCAGCCATCTTCACTTCATTGCCGTTTGCTGCTGTGATCGTATAATCATAGAATTTTGCCATTTCTTTTTCTCCTTATTTACGTCTGGATTTTATCATAGTTAGCTATGGCTTACAATTAAAATACCCGCGGTATGACAGCCATGACAAAAGGGTTCCTGCTCAGACCCTTCTCCTTTTGGGTACTTCCTTTTTTAAGCGCTTACATTTATGATAGAATATTGTTTAGTTAATATGCCTACGACTTATGCACACTGGCGTTTCGGTGCCGACTGCATCGGCACGCTTCCGGATGAATACAGAAAGATCATCCTTGATCATCGTGAACTGTTTGATTTCGGTGTCCATGGACCGGATATCTTTTTCTATGATCTGAAACATCCGGAGATCCCGAAATACGGTTCATCTCTTCACAGGGAAAGTGCCAGGAAATTCTTTGACAACGCCATCGATGTCTACGATCAATATGAAGACGACAAGGATGCCATGCTCTCGTATATGCTGGGCTTCCTCTCCCACTTCGCTCTGGACAGTCAATGCCACGGTTACATCAACAACAAGGATTACAGTTCCGAGATCCTGACCCATAACAAAGTCGAATCTGAATATGATGGCTACCTGATGAGACAGGAAGGATTCTCCGTCAGTTCCGTCAACAGGGCAAAGTCCCTTAAGCCAAGCAAAGAGACCGCCCGCATCATGGCCCGCTTCTTCCCGCTCAGCGAAGAAGTGCTGCTCAGGACGACCCGGTGGCATAAGTTCTTCATTTCAGCTCTGTACTGCCGGACCGACCTCAAACGCAATGTGGGGACTTATGTCCTGGATAAACTCAAGAATTATAAAAACCGCGATCTGATCGTTCAGAAGAACGAACTCGGATTATGCAAAGATTCCAATCTGCGCATCGACAAGCTCAAAGCCTACGCCCTGGAACTCTATCCAAGACTGGCAAAAGAGCTGATCGGAAAGATCAAGGAAGGAAAAGAATTAGGTCCGTATTTTGACCGGGATTTCGATCCGGATCCCGATGAAAGCACCCCCGTCTTGTCCTATGAAGAAGAACTCAGTTTCATACCGGAAAAGAACATCATCAAATAGAAATTTAAGGAGTTAAGTATTATGAATGGCTTATTCAAAAAGCTGAACGAATCCAAGATCTTCAAAGATCTCAGTCCGCAGGAATTCTCCTGGGTCCTCTACGACGTAGGAAATTCCGCCTTCACGATGCTCGGATGCTCACTCATCCCGATCTGGTTCAAATCGCTGGCGATCGGCACGGAAGCCGGACAGATCAGCGGTGACAATGCCACCGCCTACTGGGCTCTGGCGACCAGTATCGTCACAGTCATCGTCGCATTGATCGGACCGGTCTGCGGTGCGATCGCCGACCACAAAGACACCAAGAAGATCTTCTTCTCGACATCTGTCGCGATCGGTGTCATCGGCTGTGTCCTCAATGGCTTTGTCGGCAGCTGGTTCCTCTTCCTGGTCGTCTACATCCTGACCAAGATCTTCTATCAGGCATCCCTCACTTTCTATGATTCGATGCTCAATGACGTCACGACAGACGAGAGATCCGATGCGGTATCCGCCTACGGCTATGCCTGGGGTTATATCGGTTCCTGCATCCCTTTCATCATCGCTCTGATCGCTTATGTCATGGGGCCGGATATGCTCAAGATCATTCCTGGTCCTCTGTCCATGATCATCGGCTTCACAGTCACGGCTGTCTGGTGGTGGATCGTCACGATGCCGCTCATCAGAAACTACAAACAGATCAACTACGTCGAAGGCGAAGAGGCAAAAGTCTCTTATGCTTTCAGGAAGATCTTCAACACTCTCAAGAGGATCTGCACGCAGGACAAGAAAGTCCTCTACTTCCTGATCGCCTTCTTCCTTTACATCGATGGCGTCGGAACGATCATCGACAACTGCATCAACCTGGGCACAGACCTGGGTCTCAACACTGTCGGGCAGGTCGTCTTCCTGCTGCTGACTCAAGTCGTCGCCTGGATCGGTTCTCTGGTCTTCGCAAGACTTTCCAAGACGAAAGATACGATCGCTTTGATCCAGATCTGTATCTTGGGCTATACGGCCGTCTGTCTCTACGCTCTGACATTGAAGTCACTGTGGCAGTTCGCCATCATGGCCTTCGGTGTCGGCTGCTTCCAGGGCTCGATCCAGTCCCTTTCCAGAAGCTACTTCGCCAAGATCATTCCGGATGAGAACTCCGGCGAATACTTCGGCATCTACGATATCTTCTCCAAAGGCGCATCCTTCCTGGGTTCCTTCGTCTTCTTCCTCGTCAAGAAGATCGGTATCAGAAGCAACGGTGTCTTCAATATCTTCGGTACGACCATCAAGAGTATCAACGTCGCCGTTGGCTGTCTGGCAGCCTTCTTTATCCTCGGTCTGATCTTCATCAGGATCGCCGATAAACAGCCGCAATCGGCAGAAAGCCTGAAAGATATTCAGTAAATCACAAAAGACAGAGCGATCTGTCTTTTTATATAATTGTTTTATGGATAATCCCTTCCCCTACTCATTCAACGAAAAAAGATATCATACCTTCAACTACTATCTGAAGACCACATACCACGCCAAAGCAGCCAAGGTCATACTGGATGCGGCTTTCACCT
>JAEEGI010015928.1_pt1 | contig 15592 bp, 13 predicted proteins | sample 8958751 | NCBI WGS metagenome assembly JAEEGI01 (sample SAMN16246545, study PRJNA631951) | gut metagenome | biome: gut microbiome; feature: rumen; material: KS-attached | host: Bos | place: Iran: Karaj | collected 2018-10
ATCTATCTATTGTCGGGCGACGAGCGGTTAGTGTATCAGAAGACTGTCAGCTGTTTCTAATAATATCAGCTATCTCCTCTCGTGCTTCCTTTCCTTCCGGACACGGCCAAAGCGGATAGACGTGACCCATCTTCTCCTTTACGTGTAAACGGACATCCACGCCTGCGGCCTTCATCTTGTCACAGGTCTTCAGGATATCCGTATAAAACACCTCCCACGTGCCAGTGAAGAGGTCGGTGGGCGGCAGTCCCTGCATGTCTCCATAGAGCGGCGAGACTATCGGATCGTGGGTATCGAGCTCGGTTGCCCAGTCGGCTCCGACGTGTCGCAGCACCTCGTTGTCGAGGAAGGTGTCATACTCCTGCAAGGCATCATCGCCTCCCGTCACGTCTACCCATGGCGAAATGAGTATCAGGTGGCTGGGCAGGTCGATGGAGTCGGCACTCATCTCTTGCGTCAAGGCCAGAGTAAAACCGCCTCCGGCAGAGTCGCCCGCGATGATGATGCGACGGGCGGGGAAGCGTCCCAGCAGCTGGCGATAAAGTTGCATCATCAGCGGATGGGCATCCTTGGCGGTATACTGGTAGAGCATCGGATAGTTGGGAGCCACGATGCCGCAGCCTGTCGTCTCTGCCCAGTCGGCCATCGCCTTCCAATGCAGCATGTTGAAGTTTTGGTAATAGGCTCCACCGTGAATGTAGAGCAAGACGGGCTTCGAATCGTCCTGAGCCGGAGACTCGAACACCTGCATGTGTCCGACCCTGTATTGCGTCACTTCACGGGGGAACGTCACGCCGTCAGGAATCTCGATGGTACTCTTGTCTGTCTTCTCGGCCTTTCGCATGGCATAGGTTTCCATCGTTGATTTCTTCAATGAATGGGAGACGATGAAAGCCTGTGGCGAGCGTCCGTCGATGAGCCAGAATCCCAAGCCGACAACGATGACGGCAGCAATGAGTACGACAACTGTCAAAAGCAGTTTCCTAAGTAATTTTCTTGTCTTCATATTCGTTTAGTTTTTTGTGGATTTGATTGTTGTTACTTCGTCAAGATTTTCTTCATATTTCCAATTTCCAACCGTTGTCTCCGTGGTATATCATCTGGTGCGTCATTCCTCCGTCAATACAGATGTTTTCTCCTGTGATGAAACCTGCCTTGTCGGAACAGAGATAGAGCACCATGTTGGCGATGTCCAGAGGATTGCCGACACGACCGACGGGCTGCTGAACGGCATCGGGGTTTGACCTACGGTCGAGCCGCCTCCCGCTCGGCAGAGTTGATGCGAGCATCATTCTGCTCTCGCTTACTCGGTCGCCTTCATAGACGGTGTAGGCTGTATCTATCCAGCCAGGTGAGATGGAGTTGACACGGACACGTCCGGCAAGGCTGACGGCCAGGGCATGCGTCAGAAGTAGGCCTGTTCCTCATAGCGTCCGTAGAGTTCCAATTCGCGGTTGCCGGAGATGATGACGATGGGAGCCTTTGGCAGGAGGCGATAGTTCGCCGCCACGACCACGAGGCCGCTGTTTTTCAGCTGCGGGTCGATGTGCTTCTCACCGCCCTCGATGCCGCCGCCGTGGAACCAGACGACCACAGTCGCGTCCTCGGCGTTCGTCGGATAATAGACGTCGAGCTTACAGCGCTCCTGGGCATAGCCCTTCGCCGCGTCGCGATACGGGATGTCGTTCACTTGATTGTACTGCGCCCGTACAATAGACGTGCAAAGCAGAAGAGCGAGGATGAGGGAATAGCTTAATTCATAATCTGATAGTTCATATCATTTTCTTAGCCTGCTCTTGTGCCTCGATGACCTTGTCGCACCACTGGTCGAACTCGGGGTCGTCCACTTGCAGCTCGGGATGGGCGAGGATGTAATCGACACAACGGCGAACGCCCATGTCGAAGCGGGTCGTGGCCTGGAATCCGGGAACAGCACGCTTCAGCTTCGTGCAGTCGAAGATGACCGTTGCCGCCTTGTCGCCGATGAGGTTGCCTTCCAGGTCGTAATCTGCAGGGCAGACTGCAGCCAGGAAGTCGGAGGCGACATGATAGAGCTTTGGGGTGACGTTCAATGCCTGGCCGACACACTCATAGATTTGATCCCACGTCAGCTGCTCGTCGCTCATAATCTGGAACGCTTCGCCGATAGCTTTCAGATTGCCCAGCAGTCCGATGAAGCCGCGCGCGAAGTCCTCGTTCCACGTCAGCGTCCACAGCGAAGAGCCGTCGCCATGCACCAGCACGGGCTTGCCCTCCTGCATACGCTTCAGCACCGGCCAGCTGCCTTTCGGGCCGTGGATGCTTAGGGGCACGCCGCGCTCGCAGTAAGTGTGCGAGGGACGGACGATGGTCACGGGGAATCCGTTCTCTCTGTACTCCTTCATCAGCAGCTCCTCACAGGCAATCTTGTTGCGCGAGTACTGCCAGTGAGGATTCGCCAACGCGGTACCCTCGGTGATATAAGGGCTGCGCACCGGCTTCGCATACGCCGAGGCCGACGAGATGTAGACGTACTGCCGGGTGCGTCCACGGAACAAACGGATGTCGCGCTCTACCTGCTCCGGTTCGAAGCCAATGAACTCGCAGACGGCATCGAACTGCGCGTCGCCCAGACCGGCGAGCACGGCTGCCGTGTCGTCGATGTCGGCAATCACTTGTTTCACACTTCCGGGCACCTCCAGCTTGCGCGTGCCTCGGTTCAGCAGCCACAGTTCGTGGCCGCTCTCAGCTAACTGTCGGGTAATGGCACTGCTGATTGTGCCCGTACCACCAATCATGAGAATCTTTAATTTTTCCATAAGTCCAGTTTATCAAATCGTTTCATAAATGACGCTCGAAGCAAGAGCAAAGTCAAGCTCGCATGGACTATGCCTTGCAAGGTGGAATTGCAATGAAAATTGAATCTTCGGCGAACCGAACTGGGGGATAATTAAGCCGTTGTTAAGTCTCATAATCTCTGTTTTGTTGGGTTTGTTTATAAACTATTCTAAATATCGTTGCAAATATAGCGATTTTTCTCGGATTTTGTGTAAATTTGCCCTCTGATTTAAATGATTTTATGAACATTGTAGGATTCAAACAGTCATCCGACACCTTTATGCTCGATGACATTCCGCACATTAAAATGACTTGGACGAAAGAATAAATTATGAGAAAAGCAAGTAGATTACTCTTATTAATTGCGCTGACGGTGCAGGTGACATCGGCAAGTGCGCAGGGATTGACCACATCGAACCAAGGGTTCAAGAATCCCGTGCTGCCAGGCTTCCACGCCGACCCAAGTGTATGCCGTGCAGGCGACGACTTCTATCTCGTCAACAGCACGTTCCAGTACTTCCCTGGCGTGCCCGTGTTTCATTCGAAAGACCTTATCCATTGGGAGCAGATAGGCAACTGCCTGACTCGACCTTCCCAGCTCGACCTCACAGGTCTTTATAAACAGGACCATCCAGAATTGGGGTGGACGAATGCTGGCGTTTATGCAACTACTATACGAGAGCATAAAGGGTGTTTTTATATGGTGACAACGGTCTTTCCTTCTCGTCGCCACTTCTATGTATGGACAGATAATCCAGCCGGCGAATGGTCTGAGCCTATAGTCATAGACTTTGCTATCGGCAGTTGCGACCCTACACTCTATTTCGAGGGGGACAAGTGCTATTTCCTTTGGAAAGAAGGTGACATAAAGATTTGCGAAATAGACGTGGAAACAGGCAAGAAGATTGGAGAGATTCATCATCTGGGCACTGGTCTTGGTGGGCGTTATCCAGAAGGTCCTCATATTTACCGTAAGGATGGCTATTACTACCTGATGCTTGCCGAGGGAGGAACCGAGCAGGGGCATCATGTCAACATCTTGCGTAGCCGTAACCTCTTTGGACCTTACGAATCGAATCGTGCCAATCCTATCCTCTCGCACTTCAATATGGAAATGCAGAACAGTGAGATACAAGGACTGGGGCATGCCGACCTCGTTCAGGCACCTGACTCTACGTGGTGGATGATCTGCCTGGGCTACCGGACAAGCGGTTACCTACTTCATGTCATGGGACGTGAGACAATGCTCGCTCCAGTTCGGTGGGATGAGAATGCGTGGCCTGTTGTGAATGGTAATGGCACTCTGACAACTGATATGCATTGTACGACACTTCCTCAAGTGCCAATGCCTCTTGACCCCGTGCGCGAGGAGTTCAACTATGTCAAGCGTGATGTAACAGCAGATAGTTACACATCTATTGGTTTGCCATGGGGGTGGCATAGCATTGGTAATCCTGATTATTCTCGCTATTCGCTTACAGAACGCAAGGGGTGGTTACGTTTGAAGCCTACTACAACGACGCTTGACAAGGCGACCTCTCCGACTTTTGTTGCGCGTCGTCAGACAGAAAAGGTGTTTACAGCTACAACACTGCTTGATGCGTCACACATTGGAGAAGGCATGCAGACGGGCATCACGGCTTATGCTGCTCCACTTAATCACTATGATGTCATCGTGGAGAAGCGAGATGGAAAACTTTATGCCAAATCGAATATCCGCATCGGAGAATTGGCTCACTGCGATAAGGAGGTGCCGCTAAATAGCAATAAGGTGTATCTGCGGATCACCTCAGATGCGGCCTATTACTACATGCAAGTTTCTGATGACGGCAAGCGCTTTCAAACACTGGGCAAGATGGATTTCCGCTATGTCAGTACAGAGGTCATTGGAGGATTCACAGGTGTCATGCTTGGTGTATTTGCCCAATGCGCTTCTACTGACAACATGTATGCCGATTTTGATTGGTTTGAATATAAAACAAATTGATTATCATGAAGCGAAGGACGAAGACGAAGTTAAATACGGACGAATGGAATGATGAAGTGGACTGTATTATCAGACAACCGGTCGTGCAATCCTGCACTTGAAACAGAGCATGGACTGTCAATCCTCCTGCAAACAGAGCGGCACAAAATCCTGCTTGATACAGGAGCGAGTGACGTGTTTATCCAAAACGCAGAGCTGCTAGGTGTTGATCTCAGCGATGTTGACTATGTATTCATTTCTCACGGACATAGCGACCATGCGGGAGGTTTACGATATATCTTAAAGCAGAACCAGCAAGCTAAAGTTATCGTCTCACCCGATGCTATGAGCGGAAAGTTCTTTTCCAAGCGAGGGAATCTGCATAGCATTACTACGGAGTGGCCAGAGATTGACGATGACAGACTCATCTTGATAGACCATACCTGTGAGATAGCAGAAGGTCTCCATATTATTGCGCATATCCCTCAGATTCACTCGATGCCCAAGGGGAATCAAAACCTCTATGTAAAGGATACTAACGGAGATTATATCCACGACGATTTCCGTCACGAGTTGGCCCTGTATGTTGATGGTCTGCTATTCACAGGTTGCGCTCATAGCGGACTGGAGAACATTTTGGCTGCCTGTCCTTGGCCTGTTTATACCGTAGTAGGTGGTTTCCACCTGCTTGACGGACAAGAGACGGGTGAAGAAATAGAAGCTTTAGCTCAAAGGCTGAAAACAAAATGTCCTAATACGAAGTTCTATACAAGTCATTGTACAGGTGACAATGTATTTGAGGTAATGAAGGGCGTGATGGGAGAACAACTACAGTCCTTCAGATGTGGAACTATAATAAAATGGGCGCTTCCGGCAGTATGACATTTCCTAATGTCTCTCAATGTCAAGGAAGATGCTGGAACCATCAACTATCACTCTGCCCTTGCTTAATCGCGGCCCGAACTTGCGCCATGTTGCTGCGCGAGACGGGGAGCGATTCGTGGCAATGCTTGACAAGCAGCTGTGTGGAGCCGGAATGCGAGACAATCTGCTCTACCTGACCAAGGTTGACCAGAAAGGCGCGATGGCAGCGGACAACCATCGGGTAGCCCTGCAGCGTCTCCTCCAGCTGTTTCATCGTGGCGCGAAGCATATCGGTATGCACCTGTCCGTCGCGCAGATGGCATACCTTGACGTAGTTGCCCACGGCCTCAATAAATAAGAGGTTGGAAATCTGGAGCGTCACCGATTCGTTGGTGGTGCCACGAAGAAAAGCCTCACCCCCGCCCCCTCTCGCGGGGGAGAGGGGAGTAGTTACTTCATTCCCTGTTTTCTCGCCTCCAAGGATTTTACTCCCCTCTCCTTCGCGAGAGGGGCTGGGGGTGAGGCTTCTTAGCTTTTCATTCAATTCTCGTATCTCTTCCAGTTCCATCGCCAGATACTTGCTGCGGAACTTGAAGCGCCAGTAGAGTCCGATGGCGAAGGAGAGAAATGCAATAATCACCAGCGTTTCCAAATAGTTGCTCAACGATAGTCTATTGCTCTCAACCAGTTCGCTCATCGCAAAGTGGCGATAGAGACAGATGAGTAGCGACACCAACGGCGTGTTGATGCACTGGAAGCGGAGATTTCGGCTGATAATATAGCTGACACCACGGTCGTAGGAGCGGGGTATGCGGATTATATATCGCAGAATGACTTCCGTCAGGAAACAGCTGAACAGACCCAATGCAAATAATGCCAGCAGATGAACAGAGGCCTGCCATTGCCACATTTCGAGACCGAAGGGCTTGAAAATGGCTATTGCCAGCACCATGAAGGCGGTGCTGATGAAACGTGTGCTGATGGTTTCTTTGTGACCTTTGTTCATACGGGGTACAAAAGTAGCACTTTTCCCCAAAACCGCCAAACCATTCGTCACTTTTCGGTCAATTAATCTCACATTTGGCCCCATTTATCACAAAACTATGCAGAATATCCCAGAAATTTGGAGGGTATGACGACACATACTACCTTTGCAAACAAAAACGTTTAATCATAAAATAGTAAAGGTTATGAAAACAAGAACGATTATTGGAATTCTGTTGATTGTGGCCGGTGCATGGAAACTGGCCAACCTGTGGGGAATCATTGAGAACGACTGGCTGTGGCGCCAGCCCTGGACGGCATACGTTGCTCCGGCGTTGTTGCTGTACGTGGGTGCGACGGTCATCGTCGACAGCTACCGCCGCGACCCCGACCAGTGGCTGCAGCGCCCGCTGCCCATCGGCGAGGACGGCAAGCGCATCTGCTGCTCCGTCCACTACGGCGGCGACGAATACGTCTATCGCGGCGAGACGTTCCACGGTGCCCGCCTCGACGCGTTCTGCGGCGGCATCCGCATGGACTTGCGCGAGGCCGTCATCGCCGAGGACGAGGAGATAGACATCCACACCTTCTGCGGTGGCATCGAGCTCTTCGTACCTACCCATGTCAACGTCGTCGTGAGGAGTCGCAGCTTCATCGGTGGCGTCGGCAACCATGCCACACACAACGCCGACCCGAAAGCCCCCACCCTCCACATCGTCGCCAGCAATTTCCTCGGCGGCGTGGATATCAAGAATTATTAAGAACTTTTCTTGGGCATTTCAAGATAATGTAGTACCTTTGCAGACAAGTTTGCAAACGCTTGGCCCGCTCTGGGGCTAATAAAAAAAACGCAAACCATGTAGTTTTTGGGCTACACCTTGCGTCTAACGAGTAAAAGTGGGATGAAATCCAACAATAAACATATTAAGCAATGATTAGAAAAGTGATTTTCGCCGCAGTCCTCGCTCTTGTTAGCTTGGCAAGTACGGCACAGAACCTGAGGGCCAACATGGACCCGAGTGTGAAACCTGGTGATGACTTCTGGCAGTACGCCGTTGGCGGATGGCTGAAGGCAAACCCGCTGGATGCACAGCATCCTGAGAACGGAGCGTTCACCGACTTGAGCGAGCTGAACAACGACCGCATCAACAAGCTCATCATGCTGTATGCCGAGAAGAAGGATCTGCCGCAGGGTTCCGATGGACAGAAGATTGGTACGCTCTATCGTCTCTACATGGACAGCGTCAGCCGTAACGAGATGGGCTACGAGCCGATTATGCCTTACCTGAAGCAGGTGCGCGAACTGAAGACTCGCGACGAGGCGCTGAAGTTGATGTACGCCCTCGATGCCAAGGGATTTAATACCGCTCCCTTCGGCCTCAGTCTGAGTCTGAACCCGTTCAACTCGTCAGAGTATATGATGTATGCGGGACATGGCGGTGCATCGCTGCCCAAGGAGTACTACGACCAGCCAAACGAGCAGCAGCAGGCCACCGTCGCCGCCGTCAAGAGCCTGAACAAGGACTATCTGAAGATGGTGGGCTACAGCGATGCCGTCGCCGAGAAGATGATGGAGGCCGAGTGGGCCATAGAATATAGAATAGGTATGAAGACACTCGACCAGGTGGCCCGTCGCAACCCGATGGCCACGAACCACCCAATGCCGTGGGAGCAGCTGCTGGGCGACTTCAAGGGCATCGACTATGTGGCTTATCGCGATGCCATGGGCTTGCCGAAGGACATTGACGTGGTGAATGTCGGTCAGCTCGAGGCACTGCACGAGGTAGAGAAAATGTTGGCTGAGACGAGCGTCGAGGACTTGAAGGCATATATGGAGTTGCACGTCATCCAGGCCTATAGCGGTTTCCTGAGCGATGCCTTCACCGACCGTGCCTTCGAGGCCTCGAAGGTCATCAGCGGCGTGCAGGAACAGCAGCCCCGCTGGAAGCGTGCCGTCGGCACCATCAGCGAAAGTCTGGGCGAGACCATCGGCAAGCTCTACGTCAAGGAATACTTCCCTGAGTCGAGCAAGCAGCGCGTCTATCGTCTGGTGAAGGACCTGCAGAAGGCCTTCGAGGACCGTCTGAAGGAGAACACCTGGATGAGCGACTCGACCAAGGCCAAGGCACTGGAGAAGCTCCACACCATGTACATCAACGTGGGCTATCCCGACAAGTGGCAGGATATGGAGAAGTTTGTCGATATCCGCGAAAACGAGAACCTCGTCGAGAACTTCATCCGCATCAATCAGGAGGCTCGTCAGGCTACTATCCGTAAGTACTGGCACCAGCCCGTTGACAAGACTATGATGCCCTTCACCCCGCAGACGGTGAACGCTGGCTACATGCCGCTGTTCAACAGCATCAATTTCCCTGCTGCCATCCTGCAGCCCCCGTTCTTCGACCCTGAAGCTGACTACGTCTCGAACTATGGTGCCATCGGTGTCGTCATCGGCCACGAGATGACCCACGGCTTCGACGACCAGGGCTGTCAGTTCGACAAGGACGGAAACCTTGCCAACTGGTGGACGGCTGACGACAAGGCCCGTTACGACGAGCGCACCAAGGTCATCGCCGACTGGTTCTCGGAGCAAGAGGCGGTACCAGGACTGAAAGTGAACGGCCAGAAGACCCTTGGCGAGAACGTCAGCGACAACGGCGGACTGAAGATTGCCTACCGTGCCTTTGAGAACCGCATGAAGCAGGAGCCCCTCGGCACCGTCGACGGCTTCACCCCCGCCCAGCGCTTCTACTTGGCCTATGCCCGTGTCTGGGCCAGCAACAGCACACCTGAGTACACCGCCATGCTCGTCAACAGCGATGTTCACTCGCCCAACCGTCTACGTGTGATGGCCGCCCTGCCGATGATTGATACCTGGTACGAGGCCTTCGGCATCAAGCCCACAGACAAGATGTTCCTCCCCAAGGAGAAGCGGGCGTTAGTGTGGTAAAATACTACAGACAGCACAGATTAAGGAGTCCTAAGCGACTCCTTTTTTTTATGTCATTTATTATACCATTTATCACAGATTTACCGTTTATCACACCATTCGTCACAAATCTGGGCTGAATATCCCAGATGTTTGCGGCAATGTGCAACTATCTGTAATTTTGCAGCGTCCAACAGACGAAAAGTTTCAAATGATGAATGATATGAAAAAGGTTAGTTTAAGATTCGCCGCGCTGATGGCTGCAATGATGATGACGATGACGATGACCGCCCAGTTGAACGACAGCATCTCGACGGACTCGACGATGTGGTTCAACCAGACACAGGAGCTGAGTGGTGTGGTGGTAAAGGGACGCCTGCCCAAGACGCGTGTGAAGGGCGACGCCATGCGCACCACCGTTGCCGGTACGATACTGGAAAAGGCCGGAACCGTCTCAGATGCCCTGTCGAAGATTCCTTCGTTGGAAGCTGAGCGCGACGGCGGCGTGAAGGTGATGGGTCGTGGCGATGCCGAGGTGTATATCAACGGCCGACGGGTGCAGGACATGAAGGAACTCTCGCGTCTGCGCTCCGACCAGATTCAACACGTCGATGTGGTGCAGAATCCTGGTGCCCGCTATGCCGCCTCGGTAAAGGCCGTCGTTCGCATCACGCTGAAAAAAGCACAGGGCGAGGGCCTGAGCTTCCAGAACAGCACGCAGTATATGTACCAGTACGGCGGTTCGCTGAACGACAACTTCACGGCCAACTACCGCACGGGCGGCCTCGACGTGACAGGCTCGTTCTGGGTGGGCACCTACAATCACGGCAAGAGTCAGCAAGTCAACGATATGCTTTACTACGTGGGGCAGAATCTGGTAACGGGGCACTCCACCCAGGAGATCAGACACCCATGGCATGCCTGGTCGCCACAGTTGCAGGTGAACTATATGGTGGACGAGAACCACACCTTCGGCGCCTACTACAAATACGACCGTACTCCCAGCAGCGAGACGAAGGGCGACTACCTGACGGATATGTTTGAGAACGGCCTCCTCACCGAGCGCTCCGCGAGCTACATCTGGCAAGACCAAAATGTCAAGAAGCACATCTTCAACGCCTATTACAATGGCAAGGTGGGACAGCTGGGTATCGACTTGAACATCGACGGTCTCTTCGACGACACCAAGACCCCAGGCCGCACGACGGAGCAGACACAAGCCCCCCCTTCTGCCCCCGAGGGGGCTACTATAGTGTCCCCCTCGGGGGACGACAGGGGGGCTTCTCGCCTCATCGAAAGCAACACCAACAGCGCGAATAATTTCTGGGCCTCGAAGCTCATCCTGAGCTATCCCGTGCTGAATGGTAATCTCTCCATGGGCGGCGAGTACAGCTATAACCACCGCACGGATGCCTACACATTCCAGGCCTCCGACTACGTGCCCGTCAAGGCCACCGATACGGAGATCAACGAGAAGTCTGCAGCTGGTTTCGTCGAGTACGGCCGGCAGTTCGGCAAGGTGTTTGCCCAGGCTGGTCTGCGCTACGAGCACCTGAAGAACGACTACTTCAACTTCGGCAAGCGTGAGGACGAGGTGTGCCGCGACTACGGCGATTGGTTCCCCACCGCCACCCTCTCCGCTCCCATCGGAAAGATGCAACTGAGTTTGTCGTATCGCCGTGACATCCAGCGCCCAGCCTACTCAAACCTGACGAGCTCGACGATGTACGCCAACCGTTACACCTACCAGAGTGGCAACCCCTATCTGAAGCCAACCTACACGCACAGCCTCGTGCTGAATGTGGCCTATCAGTGGGCAAACCTGGCCGTCGACTACGGTCGCATAAAGAACAGCGAGACCATGTCCACCGAGCCTTTCCCCGGCAGCACAGACCCGCTCATCAGCCTTGTCCGTCCCATCAACAGTGAGGAGGACTACAACCAGCTCTCGCTGAGCCTCTCTGCCAGTCCCACCATTGGCAAGTGGCACCCGATGTGGTATGCGTTCACCGTATTTCAGAATTACAAAACGCCGACGGCTGATGGTACTATCAAGACCCTCAACGATCCATACGTCACACTCATTTGGAACAACGACATCGAGCTGCCCCACAGCTTCCGCCTGACTGCCAACGCCCAATGGGCCACGAAGGGCGACTACAACAACTTCAGCATCACCGCCCAGCGCTTCGATCTCACGCTTGGTGTGCAGCGCGACTTCAACCTCCGCCGTCTGGGCATGCTGACGTTTGATGTGCGCTGCGTCGATATTCTGAACACCAACAAGACCGAGGGCGTCATCTATGGCATCCGCGAGCTATCGAACGCCAACCCTGCCCGTCGCACGTTCCTCGTCAACCTCAACTGGAAGTTCAACGAGGCCCGCTCAAAGTACCGCGGAAGTGGTGCCGGCGAGAAGCAGAAGGCAAGGATGTGATTTTGCAACTGAATTGCAGAAGCATTGCCTTACCTTTGCAGCGCAATTAATCAACAATAAACAAGTAGAAAAGATGAAAAAGATTATTTTTTGGATGACGGCCTTGGTGATTGCCTTAGTGTTGGCGATGGAGGCAAAAGCTCAGGCCAACCAGGCCGTAGGTCAGACCATTCGCGGACAAGTATGCGACGTGGCCTCTGGTGAGCCGATGATTGGCGTAACGATTACCGTTGAAAACGGCACTACCTTAGCCACAGTATCTGATGCCGACGGAAACTTCGTTATTAATAATGTACCCGTAGGCCGTCACTCCGTCCGTGCCACCTATATCGGCTACGAGCCCGTGCTGTTGAAGGAGCAACTGGTGTCGTCGGGTAAGGAGTTGGTGCTGACGCTGCGTATGCGTGAAAACATTTCTGAACTCGGCGAGGTGGTAGTAAAACCTCGCGTGAACAAGCAGCTGCCGCTGAACGAGATGGCACAAGTTGGCGCCCGTATGTTCAGCGTGGAGGAGGCTACACGCTATGCCGGCGGCATGGCCGATCCTGCCCGCACCGCCTCGATGTTTGCGGGTGTGGCTACTGGTGGCGCTACAAACGGTATCTCTATTCATGGTAACTCGCCGCAGATGTTGCAGTGGCGCGTTGAAGGCGTGGAAGTGCCCAATCCCAACCACTTTGCCGAGATAACTGAGGCAGGAGGCGGTGTGTTCACCTCGCTCAACGGAACCGTGCTGGCCAACAGCGATTTCCTCACAGGAGCCATGCCTGCCGAGTATGGCAATGCGCTCTCAGGTGCCTTCGATATGAAGATGCGCGTGGGTAACAACACCAAGTACGAGCACGCCGTGCAGGTGGGTACGCTGGGCGTCGACTTCGCATCAGAAGGTCCGCTCGGCAAGAATACGAAAGCCTCGTATCTGGTAAACTATCGCTACAGCTTCCTCGAGATAGCCAAGAAACTGCACGCCATCAACATGGAAAAGGAGACACTCGACTATCAAGACCTGAGCTTCAAGCTGAACATGCCGACGCAGAAGGCTGGCACCTTCGCCGTGTGGTTCACGGGGCTTGTAGACAACTACGAGAACGAGGTGCCCGACGTGAGCGAATGGGAGACGCTCTGGGACATGAATGACTCGTGGTCGCGCCAGCGCAACTGTGCCGTTGGCCTCAACCACAGCTATCGCTTCCGTTTAGGCGGTTCGCTCCACTCAAGCGTGGCTTTTACCGGTTCCTATCGCAAGCTGGGCGTGAACGACTACGACGCCGAGATGAACATGATGCCGGAAATGGCTGGACGTAACTCGCAGTGGAACGTCATCATCAGCACTCAGCACCAACACAAATTCTCATCACGATACACCATGCAGAATGGATTCGAGCATCAGCACCTCGATTTCCGTACATGGATGGATTATATCCACGAGACGGGCGGCCCACTCTATCGTGTATACGATTCTGAAGGCAATACAGGTCTCACCCGCCTCTATACCAATCACAAGGTGGCGCTCAGTCGTAAGCTTTCGGCTGTGACTGGTGTCAACGTCATGTGGTTTAACCTCAACAACCAATGGCTGGTTGAGCCTCGTGTTAGCATGCAGTACAAAACATCGGCATCCAGCACGCTTTCGCTGGCCTATGCCATGAATAGCCGCAAGGAAACTACCGATACCTATTTTGTACTGATGGACGGTAAGAATCCCAATGAGGATCTGGGATTAACTCGCTCGCACCATATCTCGGCTTCCTTCGCCCAGCGTTTGGGCGAGAACGCTATGCTGAAGATTGAGCCCTACTGGCAGTGGCTGTTTGATGTGCCTGTAGAACAGGGCACCAGCTATTCTATATTGAATCATCGCAAGTTTTTCCAGGATCGTGCTTTGGTCAACGAGGGTGCTGGCCGCAACTATGGTATCGACCTCACGCTGGAGCGCTATCTGAAGAATGGCCTCTACGGTATGCTGACCGCCACCCTGTTTAAGTCTGAGTATCGCGACGCCCAGGGTCAGTGGCATCACTCTCGCCACGACCGTCGCTACATCACCAACATCCTTGGTGGCAAGGAATGGATGGTTGGCAAGGCTAAGAAAAATGTGTTTGGCATCAACGGCCGACTGACGATGATGGGTGGCGATCGCTACACGCCTATTCCTGATGGCATCACCTTCGACGAAGTGATGATGCGTCCCGATAAGTCGATACCCGAGGACGAGGGCATGGAGCCATTCACCAAGCAGAAGGGTATGAACGTGGGCTATGCTTTCTCTGTGAAGTACACCATCAACAAGCGACACACCGCACAACACATCATCCTCGAGTATCTGCAGATGAAGACCTTCCAAGGCCAGACGTTCGACCTCCGCACCCACGAGATTGTGGACAAGTTCACCTCGCTGACCTTCCCGAACATCGCCTACCGCGTGGAGTTTTAATATAAATATAGCGTCCGTTCGTCACAGAAACGTGCTGTTTATCCCAAAAGTTTGATGTTTTCCGCAACTATTCGTACCTTTGCAGCGTCTTATAAGAAAAGTAACATAGAAATATAACTATGAGAATCAGATTAAAAAGATGGAGAAAATGAGGCAGGTGTTATTACTCTTGACATTTTTGATTTCTGGGGCCATATCGCAACCGGTATACGCCTATCAGGATGCGGTCTGTCATGTGATGACTTCTGACAGCATCAGCCTCTACGTGCATGTAAAAGGCGAGGGTCCTATGTGCCTTTATCTTCATGGCGGGCCTGGATCAGGAAGTACATGGATGGAGGCTGTATCTGGGCAAATGCTTGAGAAGCGTTTTACGATGGTATATCTCGACCAGCGCGGTGTATGCAAGTCGGAAACACCTAAAAACGATGATTTCTCCTTTGCCCGTCAGATTCAAGACTGGGAAGAAGTGAGGCACGCACTCGGCATTGACCATTGGCTGCTGATGGGGCATTCGTGGGGCGGTATCCTTATGATGGGGTATTGGAAAGCTCATCCGAATGTCATTGACGGCATGATGTTCATCAATTGCACGCTATCAAGAGATACGAGCTTCGAAGAAAGCTGGCTGCCAAGGGCCATCAGTATCCTCGGAGACGCAGCGAGTCCTGTGGCAAAGGATGAAAGCCGTCCTTTGAAAGAGCGGATGATGGCGGTGTTCCCGCAGCTCAACGATGATAATCGCTGGATGCTATTTACACCCAACAAATGGGCCAACGACTCTATCGGTTCATGGCGGTTCCATAAGGATTGTATCTCGCATGGAAAAGGTGAGACACCGTTGTTCATGGATGAATATGGGGAGGATTTCAGACCATTGACTTCTGCCGTCAAGGTTCCTGTCCTTTATCTCTATGGTAGGCAAGACTATGCCGTCGGTCCAGAACATTATAAGACGCTCCATTTTCCCAACGTCTTCGTTCTTGGTGCAAACTGCGGACACATGGTCTTCCTTGAAGAGCCTGCGGTGTTCGCAGAAGCCTTGGATAAATTCTGTCAACTGTTAGCACAATAAGATTAAAATTCATAGACGATGAAAAAAGGATTAAAAATTGCGCTGTTGAGCGTACTGGGACTGGTGATAGTCTCAGGTGTGTTGGT
>JAEEGI010015930.1_pt1 | contig 15589 bp, 10 predicted proteins | sample 8958751 | NCBI WGS metagenome assembly JAEEGI01 (sample SAMN16246545, study PRJNA631951) | gut metagenome | biome: gut microbiome; feature: rumen; material: KS-attached | host: Bos | place: Iran: Karaj | collected 2018-10
CCAAGAACCTCGCCCCTGCCCGCTACGACAAGTCCATCGCACTCGCAAAGCTGACCAAGTATCTGTGGCTCGAGTCGTACGAGGAGCTCAAGGGGCGTGACTTCATTCGCCAGTACTGCCCGAAGATCATGCACTTCGTCGGCTCTTACGGCTACAACTCCGATGGTTCCGTGACGCTCGGCGTCGCTGAGGGCGGCATGAAGATTACGCTCTACAACGTGAACAACATCGACTACGAGAACCCTGACATCGAGTTCCTGAACTACTGGTTCTTCAAGACCATGCACCATGAGTTTGCTCATATCCTGCATCAGACGAAGCCCTATCCTGTTGAATTCAATGAAGTTTCGGCAGCCAACTATCAGTCTGAGAGTTGGGTGAACCTTGAAGATAATCAATGGCTTGCCCTCGGTTTCATCACCGACTATGCCAGCCGTGAGACTCAGGAGGACTTCGTAGAACTAATTGCAAACTATATCACTCACGATCAGGAATGGTGGGACAAACAACTTGATATGGCTGTTAAGTTTACCTATAAGGGTGTAACTTCTGCTGGTGCAGCCCTTGAAAAGAGCTACTATGGCGTTCAGCCTAATAATGCTAAAATTAAGGCTGATGGCTTTGCTTCCGTGACCAGTACCGATATCGACAACAGTGGCCGAGGCTATATCGAGACCAAACTCGATATCGTACGCGATTGGCTGAAAGCATCGTGGGAGATTGACCTCGATGCCTTGCGTGAAATTGTTCAGCGCCGTTCGGCCAACGTTGGTATGTTAGATTTGCAAACACTTTAATTAAGAATCAGTATGAAGAAATTACATATTTTATTAAGCATCGTTTGCCTGAGTCTGCTGACATCTTGTCTGAAAGACCAAGAGAATCTCTTCGACAAGTCTTCAGATCAGCGTGCAGAAGAAGCCATCGCTGCCGACTACAAGCTTCTGGCAGGAGCCGAGCACGGATGGCTGATGCAGTACTTTCCCTCGCCCTATCGCACTTATGGCGGTTATAATATCATCATGAAATTCACCGCCGATGGCCAAGTGACAATAGCGTCTGAGAACGACATCATTGAAACTGCCAGCGGTGTACCAGGTGGTTTCTATCACGAGGCAAACAGTTATTATAAGATTACACAGAGTGCCGGTATCGTGCTCTCCTTCGACACTTACAATGAGGTATTCCATCTCTTCTCCACACCTGATGCACCTATCGGCGGTGAAACTGGAAAAGGTCTGGAGGGCGACTACGATTTTGAGTTTATAACAACATCTCCTGATAAAATAGTCCTAAAAGGTAAGAAGACTTCGAACTATGCAGTGCTGACACCGATGCCCGATGACAACTGGGAGGGCTATTTCGATAATATCAGTAAGACTAAGAATCAAATCGTTTTCAACACAGCTATTGGCAACATCGACAATAAGGAATACACTATGACCATCTGGCACAATGATCGTTGGGTAGAAATCGAGACTGCCGACACCTTGCTCGAAGCACCTTTCTGCTATAACACCGACGGTATCATCCTCTATGAGCCCTTGGAAGTGGGTAGCAAGAAAATCCAGACGTTGAAGTATGACGGTGAGGCCGGCGTTCTTTATGCTGCTGAAGACGCTGCCACGAAGTTCGATGGCCAGATTATTCCAGCCATTGTTATAAACAATGTAGGTGCTTCTATCGCTTCCGATAACAATGCTAACACTTTGGAGTATTTCTTCAACTTCGCCGACAGATTCACTTACACGCCAACCGTTGACTGGATTACAGCCAGCATAAATGGTAATAAGTTGACCATCAACATTGCAGCCAACAACACAGGCAATATGCGTGCTGGCGGTCTGATTGTCGAGAATAACGGCATGAAGGAGATGATTATGATTTCCCAGATGGAAGTGAGCGACCTGATTGGTAACTACGCATTGTCATGTCTTGATTCTGACGGCGTAGCCTACAATGCTGCTGCGATGGTTTCAAAGGCTCAGACTGGAGAGAACGACTACATCCTGACGTTCAACTATCCTAATAGGAACTATCCTCAGAGTTTCCAGATGACCTGGAATGCTGCAGAAACCCGCTTCGAGTTCAAGTCAGGTCAGACTCTCGGCACAATCGGACAGTACGTTTCATTCCTATGCTTCATCGATGCCAAGTTCAATTATTGGACCAGCACCAGCACGAGTTACACCGGTTATCTATATCCGTCACTCAACAGCGATGGCATAGCAGAACTCACAGTTGGTGGCGCATTCGGTACCAATCCTATTGGTGGTCTCTGTATATTAGTAGGTAATAATTCTGATATTACCCAGATGCTTGGTTACTACGATTACTTCACTAATATTTTGTTTACAAAACAATAAACTTGATAAGATATGAAAAAAATATTAAGCATCATGATATTGCTGGCAGGCGTGATTTCATTCACGTCCTGCAGCAATGACGATCCTACGTACACCGCTCCGGCTCAGCTCGCGCTAAAAAGTGCTGATGCCTTCTTCGAGGCTGCAGGCGGTACGGGGTCTATCGTTGTCAACAGTACAGAGGCCATTCAGGCCACCTCTACTGTAGATTGGGTGTCAGCTACTGTCAGCGGTAACACCGTTACTCTGACTGTTGCGCCTAACGAAAACCTTGAAGGCCGTTCTGCGAATATTGTGCTGAAGTCTGCCACTGCGGCCAAGGAGGTGAATATCACCCAGCGCGGTATCATCTATGGTCTGGCCAAGGGTAACGTCTTCCGCATTTCCGATACGGCCGATTCCAAGGTCAACGTGCCTGTCACCCAATCAGCCAATGTAAACGCTTCAAGCCTGGTCGACTGGCTCACAGCATCCTTCAACAGCCAGACCAGCATGATTGAGGTGGTGGCAGCTTCGAACGACGTAGAGAAAGAGCGCGTAGGCTATGTGGCTATCCAGACCGGTACGGTAAAGGATACTTTGATGATTATCCAGGATCCTTTCGTGTTTGATGTTGATACCAAAACCATCGAGGTGGCCAGCCAAGGTGGCGTGCAGGCTGTTGCCGTTAAGCACTCCCGTTCTGTAACAGCCGAGGCCGATGTAGATTGGATTGCTTGTGAGCTCAACGCCAAGGCCGACTCTATCATCGTGACTGTGGCTGAGAACACTGGCGAGGACCGCCAGGGCACCATCACCGTGAAGTCTCTGGAATATGCAAAGACCATCTCCGTTACCCAGAAGGCTCCCGAGCAGGGTACTGAGCCTCAGGAAGAAGAGAACCCCTTATACGGTACATACAGCTTCTACTTCGCCTACGGCGAGAACACCTATGATATGGGTTCCTTCACCATTGGAGAGTACACCGGCGAGGATGCTAAAGAGGGTGATGTCCTCATCACTGGTCTCTACGTACCAGAGAGTGAGGTGATTGGATTCATTGACGGTGATAAGCTCTACATCTATGCTAACCAGCCTATGGGCTTGTTGAACGATGCAGAATATGGTGATTATGGCAATTTCCTGATGAGTGCATCCAATCAGCAACTGATTGTATTTGAAATTACGCCTGATGGCATTATCTCTAACGACCTGTGTATCATGGCAACCGATCCTGGCTATACGGAAGGTTGGTGGTGGGAGATTCCCACTGGTGGTACCTCCATCTTCGTCAAGGCTGCTGCTGCCAGAATGCACAGAGCTGCTGCCAAGGGTGGTTTCAAGGCCAAGAGCCGCAACAACCTCCCCACAAGCTTTAAGCTCTTCAAGAAGTAAATATCATTGCTATCCTTGGCACGACCAAGGATAGCTACCTGGTTTGAGCGTCACGAGTGTTCCATTCGTGGCGCTCATTTGTACTACGCCAGGAGCGATCTGCCGGATAATCTGAAACTCTGTCCAGTTGAGTGCCTGCAACGTTGCCCATGCAGTAGCTCCACCCTCAATGATAAGGTGGTCAGGGCAATGCTCACTGACTAACCGTCTGGCCATCTCTGCCATCATATTCCGCAAATGAACAGCCACCTCCTTACCTGTGCGATGCGTGTGAGGAATGGTGAGAATAAGGCTATGCTGGTGGGTATAGGCATCTGTGTTCCACAGGTCGAGATTGCAGGAACCATCGTAGATAGCACGAGGCATGGGCGAAATGGAGATGCCGATGTCTAATGCCTTGCTTTGCGTGCTGCCACAGAGGATGAGGGTGGATAAACTAGAGTTTCTATATATACTAGATTCTCTAGATATTCTAGATTCTATAGGATTCCTAAGCATCGCAGAAAACAAATCGGCTGCCCCGGCAAAGATGGTCTTGCCATCATCGTATTGCTGAATAACCTTTCGGATATCCTGCTCATTTTCAGCATCGGGCATGATGATGCCCTTAGCCTCGGCATCAGGAAAACGCTCTCTCAGCACCGAGGTCTTGGCAGGAAACTCTGGGTCGAACGAGAAATCGGTTTCGGCTAAAGGCACAACTCTCACCTCTTTTATATAATAGACGCCATTGCGGATGATACGTCCTTTCGAGGGATTGGCAGGAAGATAGACTGCCCTTTCATAACCCGTAACTTCCATTAATGCCGTAAGTTCAGCTACGACGTGGCCACGCAGGGCAGAGTCGGTCTTCTTGAAGATGGCTTTCTTACCTTCGGGGGAACCGAAGGCCGCGCTGATGCGTTTTGTTTCGGCAAGGGCTTCTCCCTCGCTCATCGAGCGGGTGTCGGTAGCAATGACGGTCGTAACGCCTGTTGAGGGTGTGGCTGTGTCACAGCCACATACTGAATCACAAATTAAACGGACTTCCGCACCACGAGCAAAAGCAATGCCTGCTATCTCCGCAGCACCAGTAATATCGTCGGCAATGACTATCATTCCTTAATGCCTAAACGATATTTGGCCATTCGTGTGGCATAGTCTATCGAAAGTGTCATGGCACTATCGTTGGCGATGCCCTTACCTGCCACGTCGAAGGCGGTACCGTGATCCACACTGACGCGGATGATGGGCAGGCCGAGGGTGATGTTGACGCCTGAGGCACTCTCCATCTTGCCCGTCTCCTTGTTCCAGTTAAAAGCACAAACCTTCAAGGGAATATGTCCTTGGTCGTGGTACATGGCCACACAGCCGTCGAATTTGCCACATTTGGCTTTGGCAAAGATGCTGTCGGGAGGTACGGGACCCTCGACGTCGAAACCGCGAGCGTTCAGTTCTTCAATGGCAGGAATGATTTCCTGTGCCTCCTCCCAGCCGAACATTCCGTTCTCGCTGGAGTGAGGGTTGAGGCCTGCCACACCAATATGCGGCTTTTCGATTCCGAATTGCTTGCACGCATCGTCTATGAGTTCCACGCACTCAATGATACGCGCCTTCTTTACGAGATCACAGGCCTTCCTCAGTGGCACATGTGTTGATACATGAATCACGCGGATGTTTTCATCTGCCAGCATCATCGCATACTTCTTCGTATGGGTAAAGGTGGCGTAAATCTCCGTATGTCCGTCATAGTGATGACCCGCCAGATTCAGCGCCTCCTTGTTTAATGGTGCCGTTACGGTGCCATCGACTTCGTTGGCCATTGCCAGTTCAATGGCCTTCTTGATGTATTGGAAGGCGGCATTACCGCATTGCGCCTGTACCTTGCCGAACTCAAAGGTTGTGGGGTCAACGCATTGCAAGTCGAGTACGTCGATGGTGCCATACTCAAAGCGCGCATCCTTGACATTTTGTACGGCATTGACCTGTAGGTCAAAACCAAGAAGCTTTATGGCCTGTTGCATGATAGCGGCGTCGCCCGTGACGATTGGACGGCACTTTTCGTAAGTCTCTTTTCTATTTAGGGCGCGAACGGTAATCTCAGGACCAATGCCTGCGGGGTCGCCCATGGTGATAGCTAATATCGGTTTCATATTTTTTTAATCTAGATAATCTAGAGACTCTAGTTCCTCTAGTATAAACTATTATAAATATCTCTTGCGTCTTGCTCAGTGACTTCTCTTGGATTGTTCTTCAGCAGGCGCTGGACCTGCATAGCAGCTTTGGCCATGCCGTCGACAGCGGTCTGCGGAATATTCAGTGCCGTCAGTTTGTCGGGGATGCCCACAGCTGCCGCTAAGCGGTAGATGAAGTCCACGCCTTTTTGGGCGGTTTCCTCATCTGTGTTTCCTGGTTTGCATCCTAACGCAATAGCCACCTCAGCATGACGCTTGATGTTGGCGGGCATATTAAACTTCATCACGCTGGGCAATAAGATGGCATTTGACAGACCATGAGGAATGTGGAACTCACCACCAAGGGGGTAGGAGAGTGCATGAACAGCTGCCGTATTCACTGGGCCTAAACACAGTCCGCCATATAGCGAACCAAAGGCCAGTGCCTCGCGGGCCTCGACATCCTTTCCATCCTTGACAGCACGCTCTAAGTTAGCTGCAATCAGGCGGATACCCTGCAGGGCATAGATGTCCACCGAAGGATGCGCAAGCTTATTGGTGTACGCCTCAATACAATGCGTCAGCGCATCCATACCCGTATCAGCAGTCACCTTGGCTGGTACTGTCCATGTCAACTTGGGGTCCACATAGGCCGCATCGGCAACGAGGAAGGGCGACACTATTCCTTTCTTCAGGTGGTCGCTCTCGTCCAATAGGATGGCGTTCGGGCTCACCTCCGAACCCGTACCCGCCGTTGTAGGCAGACACGCAAACCACAATCCCTTTTGTTTGATGAAACCCGTGCCAAAACAGTCTTCCACCTGTTGGTCGCTATTGATGAATGCTGCCACGAGTTTCGTCACGTCCAACACCGAACCGCCTCCGATACCGATGACGCTGTCGGCCTTGAAACCGCGTGCCACCTCGAGAATCTTCTTGAAGTCGTTCACTGTCGGCTCTGCCACAATGTCCTGATAGGTCTCAATGCTGATGCCAGCAGCCTTTAACTCTGCCAGCGGTTCTTCAATCAACGGCAGAATGGGAGGTGCTGTCAATACAAACAGGCGTTGATAGCCCATTTTCTTGTAGTCCTCCACCAATGTCTGGATGCAGCCCGTGCCAAACACAATCTTCTGCGGCTGCAAAAGGGTTATTGCTCTCATAACGTCTTATCTGTTAACTATTATCTCTTTAACAAAAAGACGTTTGTCACCCGATTTTGTCACCGTATATGATGAACACGAAACGGGCTCCATCCGTATATTCGTCATCAATGTCCAAACTGCCACCAAGGCGGTTGGCAATACTACGTGCCATTGTCAGGCCAATGCCCATGCCTTCGTTGTAGCTGTCGAGCTGGACGAACTCCTCAAAGACGTGTGACATCTCCTCCTTGGGAATGCCGATGCCTGTATCTTCAACTACGAAACGTACACAATTGTCACCTTGCTCTGCAGAAAGTGTCACCCTGCCCTGTTTGGTAAATTTAAACGCATTGTCAAGCAACTGCGCTAGAGCTCTTACCGCATTGTCGCGATTGGTCTTTAGCGTGACGTTTCTGACTGCGTCGTTAATTGCCGTGCTGAAAGTCACATCAGCTGTCGACGCTGCATGAGCTGTCATTACAGCCTGCATCACAATTTCTTCGGGCGTTGTCTGATCATTACATTCAAGCACATGTTGACTATTCGACTCCGCCAATACCAGCATCTTGTTAATCAGACCAGTAATGCGCTCCGTGTTTTCTGCCACACGCTGGCGCATATCGGCCTTCTCCGCAGGCAGGAGTTGGTCGGCATCATTTGAGGTCAGCACCTGCGTAAAACCATTCAGAATATTCAGCGGGGTACGGATTTCGTGCGACATGTTCTGAATGAATTCGGTCTTCATCCTCGACGAAGCCTCAGCCTTGTCGTTAGCCAATGCCAAAGCACTTACGTTCTCAGCTAGTTCACGATTCTTCTCTGCCAGTTTACGAGCCGAACGACGTGTCACAATAATAAAGATGATAAAGGCTATCAGAACCAATCCGACGATAATCATGGCATAGCGCACCTTCGCCTCGCGTTGCGAGCGTTGCAGTTCGTCAAGCTGGAAGAAGGTGTTAAGTTCATCCAGCTGGGTTCTCATCTCACGCGTAAACACGGAATCCTTGTCGTTGTACAATTTACGGTAGATTTCGGCAGAGGTAACACCCTGATTGGCATTCAGAAGGGCCTCTGCACGGTATTCCTGCAACAACACACCGTAATTCATGCCAGGCGACAAGGCACTGTCACTATAGGCAATGGCCTGTTGATAGTGGCCTTGTTTCAAGGCAAGCAATGTACGCACCTCGAAGATATCGTAGCGCGTCAGAGCCGTCTTGGTAATGGCATAGTACTCTTCAGCCTTTTCCAGGGCTTTCTCCGCATCAGCATAACGCTGCAATCCGATATAGGCATTGGCATAGGCCAGATAGCAAGCCACAAAGGTCTGGCTGACCACTTCAAGAGATGTTTGCTTGGCCAGTTCGTCAAGATGTTTCAGCCACTCGTCAGCCACAATCAACTGCTCTTTGTGTTTTTTCTGCTTATCCAATGTCTGGCTCAGACCTTCGTACACACCGCTCAGGATGCCTGTCATATCGTTGTCCTCCTTCAACAATTCTACAGCCTTTCGGAAAGACTCCTCAGCCTGTGGCAATTGGCGGATGTCCGTATAGATGACTCCTATCTGCTTATAGGCCATTGCACGGCCAGTATTGTTGTTCCGCGACTTGGCATCATTACCCATCGCTTCCGCCTCGCGCAAAGCAGTCTGCATACGTCCCAGGTCGTGATGACCAGAACACATGCGCTGCCAACACTGATAGAACCGGCTCCAGTTTTCGTGTTTGCCAAACCATTCACGCTGCTTCTCGGCCTCCACGACCAATTCTTCATAACGAGCACCGTTGTTCAACACAGCCACTTTGTTCCATCGGGCCTTACCCTCGTTTTCGACGTTGCCCTCCTTGGCCTCCAACGCTATCTGCTCATCCAGAATCACCAACGCGCTGTCAAGGTTCATCTGTGTGTAATATTGGTGGAACCGTTCAATCAACTGCTGTCTCTGCTGTTCCAAGTCATCTGCATGGACATGCAACACTGGAATCAACGCCCAAACAATCAGCAGGATATAATGTTTATAGTTATTCATGCTGCAAAGATACGAATTTTATTCCAATTCCCCTTCAACTGCCCGAGTTTTTCTTTATTTGCAGAGTTTGCAACCGGAGCATTTGTTGAGTTCGCCGCGGAAGCGCTTTTCTACGAGGTAGTGCAGGCGGTCGCGGAGGGGTTCGAGCTGCATGTGGTCGATGACCTCGTTGATGAAGGCATTCTGCAGCAGGAGCTTTGCCTCGGGCAGCGTGATGCCCCGCTGGCGCATGTAGAACAGTGCCGCATCGTTGAGCTGTCCGACGGTGGAACCGTGGGCGCACTTCACGTCGTCGGCATAGATTTCGAGCATGGGCTGGGTGTACATGCGAGCCTCCTTGGTGGCCGTCAGGTTCTGGTTGGTCATCTGCGAGGCAGTCTTCTGAGCACCGTGTTCCACCAAGACACGACCAGCAAAGGCTCCAACGGCCTTATCGTCGAGCACGTATTTGTAAAGCTCGTTCGAGGTGCAATGGGCTACCTTATGGGTAATCAGCGTGTTGTTGTCGACGTGCTGCTGCTTGTCGGCAATGACACAGCCGTAGCATTGGCACTCGGCACCCTCGCCGGAGAATGTCAGGTCCAGCTTGTTGCGGGTGAAGCCATTGTGAAGGGTTATGACGTTGTGGTTGACGCGGCTGTTGGCCTGCTGGTCGATATAGACGTTGCTCACGCGTACGTTCTTGTGGTGCGTCTCCTCCATGCAATAGAGGTCGAGAGAAGCATTCTCGCCCACGTAAGCCTCGATGACTTGTGTGGCTAGGAAGTTACGGTCGTCAGCGGCATGGTCGCAGAACAGCATTTTTATCTCGGCTCCTTCTTCGAGCACGATGAGCACACGACGGTTAACCATGAGGTCTACATCACTACGCAGGATGTTTATCACTTGAATGGCGCGATCAACCTTCACATTCTTGGGCACATAGACGTAGAGCCCATCTTGTGCCAGCATCGTGTTGAGATCGGTAACGGCATCATTGGCTTGACCTGCCAAACGGTTGTAGTACTCGCTGGTGGCAAAGTCCTTCAGCGAACCGATGATAACACCCTCAGGCAGATGTCCCTTGGGTTTCTCGTCGTGATAGAAAATATCATTTACCACAAAGTACAGGCTGGTAGAGAGGTTGGGCACGTCGCAACGGAACGCGTTGTAAGGGTCGACAGGAATCTGGAGGCGATTCAAGTTCAAGCCGTAATCGGGGGCGAAGAGCTCCTGCATGTCGGTATACTTGTAGCGCTCGACTTTCCGAGTGGGGAAACCATTCGACGCGAAACGCTCGAAAGCCGCGTCACGCTCGGCATTCATCACGTCGCTGCTGTGCTCGCAGATCATCCCGCGACACTGCTTATAGAGGTCGATATATTGTTGTTCTGCTTTCATAATTGTCAATTGTTAATTATCAATTGTCAATTAATTACTCTTCTCCTATTTCTTCCTTAATCCAATCGTAGCCGTGCTCCTGAATCTGTACGGCTAGTTCTGGGCCACCCGTTTTGACGATGCGACCCTTGTAGAGCACATGTACAAACTGAGGCTTGATCATCTCCAGCAGACGGTCGTAGTGGGTAATGACGATGCACGAGGTTTCTGGCGTCTGAAGTTTATTTACGCCTTCGGCTACAATGCGCATCGCATCCACATCCAGACCAGAATCTGTCTCGTCGAGAATGCTCAGTTTGGGCTCCAACATCGCCATCTGGAAAATCTCGTTGCGCTTCTTCTCACCACCGCTGAAACCCTCGTTGACAGAACGATTGGCCAGTTTTGAGTCGAGCTCTACAATCTTACGTTTCTCACGCATCAGCTTCAGGAATTCTGCGGCATTCATGGGATCGAGGCCCTGATACTTGCGCTTCTCGTTGATAGCGGCCTTCATGAAGTTGGTCATCGAGACACCAGGAATCTCCACAGGATATTGGAAACTCAAGAAGAGTCCTTCGTGAGCACGATCCTCTGGCTTCATCTCCAGGAGGTTCTTACCATTGAAGTATGCCTCGCCCTCAGTGACCTCGTAGAGTGGGTTGCCTACGAGCACGGCACTCAAGGTCGATTTACCAGAACCGTTAGGTCCCATGATGGCATGCGTCTCACCATCGTTAATCACGAGGTCGATACCCTTTAATATTTCTTTATCGCCTATCTTGGCGTGTAAGTTCTTTACTTCTAACATTTTCGTTATATCGTTATTGCGTTATATCGTTATTAGGAGTTAACCCACCGTACCCTCTAGAGAGACGCTGAGCAACTTCTGGGCTTCGACGGCAAACTCCATCGGAAGTTTTTGGAGTACTTCCTTGGCATAGCCGTTGACGATGAGTCCTACGGCCTGCTCGGTGGGAATGCCTCGCTGGTTGCAATAGAACAGTTGGTCCTCTGATATCTTCGAGGTGGTAGCTTCATGTTCGAAAACGGCTGTATCGTTGTGCACATCCATATAAGGGAAGGTGTGCGCACCACAGTCAGAGCCCAGCAGCAACGAGTCGCACGATGAGTAGTTGCGGGCGTTATCAGCAGTAGATGCCGCACGTACCAGTCCGCGATAGCTATTCTGACTATGACCAGCTGAGATACCTTTTGAGATAATCGTACTCTTGGTGTTCTTGCCGATATGAATCATTTTTGTACCCGTATCCGCCTCCTGATAGTTGTTAGTGACAGCCACAGAGTAGAACTCTGCCTGTGAGTTGTCACCACGCAAAATACATGAAGGGTACTTCCAAGTGATAGCTGAACCGGTCTCTACCTGCGTCCACGAGAGCTTACTATCCACACCACGCAGGTCGCCACGCTTGGTGACCAGATTCAGCACGCCACCCTTGCCGTTTTCATCACCAGGATACCAGTTTTGGACCGTTGAGTATTTCACTTCTGCACGATCCATCACGATAATCTCAACGATGGCAGCATGCAGCTGGTTCTCATCACGCATGGGGGCTGTACAACCTTCGAGATACGATACGTAAGCATCGTCGTCGGCAATAATCAGCGTACGCTCAAACTGTCCCGTATTCCTGGCGTTGATGCGGAAATACGAGCTCAACTCCATGGGACAACGAACACCTTTGGGAATGTAGACAAACGAACCATCGCTGAAAACAGCGCTGTTGAGGGCCGCAAAGAAGTTATCGCGATAAGGAACCACCGAACCTAAGTACTGACGAACCAAATCGCCATGTTCCTTAATGGCTTCGCCGATAGAACAGAAGATAACGCCCTTTTCGCGCAGTTTCTCCTTGAAGGTGGTTTTTACGCTTACAGAGTCCATGATGGCATCGACGGCAGTGTTACCACTCAGGGCCAGGCGCTCTTCGAGGGGGATACCAAGCTTGTCGAAGGTCTTTTCGAGTTCAGGGTCAATTTCTTGGCCATTAGTATTTGGCTTTTGGCTTTTGGCTGCCGTGGGGTCGGCGTAATACGAGATGGCCTGGTAGTCGATGGGAGGCACGTGAACGTGGCCCCATTTAGGCTCCGTCTGCTCTTTCCAGTAGCGGAATGCCTTGAGGCGGAACTCGAGCATCCACTCGGGCTCCCCCTTCTTAGCAGAGATGAGCCGAACGATGTCCTCGTTCAGCCCTTTCTCGATGATTTCAGTATGTACGTCTGTGGTGAAACCGAACTCGTATTTCTGTTCGGCCACTTGACGGACAAACTCATTCTTTTTTTCTTCCATTAAAGTTTCTGTTCTACCTCAATCTCTGTGAAGGTCTCAATGATATCGCCTACCTGGATGTCGTTGAAGTTCACCAGTGAGATACCGCACTCCAGACCTGTAGCGACTTCCTTGGCATCATCCTTGTAACGCTTCAGGGCATCGATAGGAGCTGTGTGGATGACAATACCGTCACGGATGACGCGGGCCTTATCCTTGTTGTGAACCTTACCATCGGTAACAAGACCACCGGCAACAGTACCCACCTTGGAAATCTTGAAGACCTGCTTCACCTCAATCTCACCAGAAACAATCTCCTTCTTCACCTTGTCGAGCATACCCTGCATGGTCTGCTTCACATCATCGATGGCATCGTAAATGATAGAGTAGGTATTGATTTCAACACCCTCACGATCGGCAGCTTTGCGGGCATCGGCAGAAGGACGTACCTGGAAACCGATGATGATAGCCTCAGAAGCCGAAGCCAGCATGACATCGTTCTCTGAAATCTGACCTACGGCCTTCGAGATAACATTCACTTGTACTTTCTCAGTAGACAGCTTGATGAACGAGTCAGAGAGTGCCTCGATAGATCCGTCGGTATCACCTTTCACAATGATGTTCAACTCATGGAACTCGCCCAAAGCGATACGGTGTGACAGTTCGTCAAGACCGAGTTTGGTAGTGGTGCGCAGGCTCTGCTCACGCTGTAATTGGATACGCTTGTTGGCAATTTCGCGAGCTTCCTGCTCAGTCTCCATCACGTGGAAGGAGTCACCAGCGGTAGGCGCACCGTTCAAACCTAAGATGATAGCGGGCTCAGCAGGACCAGCCTTTTCGATACGCTGGTTACGTTCATTGAACATAGCCTTGACGCGTCCCCAGGCAGTACCTGCGATCACTACATCACCAATCTTCAACGTACCATTTGACACGAGGACGGTAGAAACATAGCCACGGCCCTTGTCGAGTGAAGACTCGATGATAGAACCTGTAGCCTTACGATTGGGGTTAGCTTTCAGATCGAGCATCTCGGCCTCTAGCAGTACCTTCTCCAGCAATTCATAGACGCCCTGTCCTTTCTTGGCGCTGATTTCTTGACACTGGTACTTACCACCCCAGTCTTCGACCAAGAGGTTCATATTAGCCAAGTCCTCGCGAATCTTATCGGGGTTGGCACCGGGCTTATCAATCTTATTGATAGCGAACACCATAGGAACGTTGGCAGCCTGAGCATGAGCGATAGCCTCCTTGGTGGTAGGCATCACGCTGTCATCAGCAGCGACGATGATGATGGCGATATCCGTTACCTGAGCACCACGGGCACGCATAGCAGTAAATGCCTCGTGACCAGGAGTATCCAGGAACGTGATGCTATGACCATCCTTCAGCTTCACATTGTAAGCACCAATATGCTGGGTGATACCACCGGCCTCACCAGCAATGACGTTGGTGTTGCGGATATGGTCGAGCAACGATGTCTTACCGTGGTCAACGTGTCCCATCACTGTTACGATTGGAGCGCGACTAATCAGATCGTTCTCATCGTCCTCCTCCTCAGTAATGGCATTCTGCACTTCAGCTGAGACATATTCAGTCGTGAAACCAAACTCATCAGCAACGATATTGATGGTCTCGGCATCCAGACGCTGGTTGATAGACACCATGATACCGATGCTCATACAGGTACCGATAACCTGGTTGACACCCACGTTCATCATGGTGGCCAACTCAGAAACAGTCACGAACTCGGTGAGCTTCAGCACCTTGCTCTGTGCTGCCTCTGCTGCCATCTCTTCGTTCATGCGCTCAGCAACGGCATCACGCTTCTCACGACGATATTTGGCACCTTTCTTGTTCTGGTTCTTCGAGGTAAGGCGGGCCAGTGTCTCCTTGACCTGGCGTGCTACTGCCTCGTCGTCAACCTCCAACGGCTTCACGGGACGGTTCTTCTTATTCTTCTTACCACCCTGTTGCTGTTGTTGCTGTTGCTGACCATTCTTGTTCTGGTTCTTCTTGTTCTGATTCTGCTGTTGGTTGACCTGTTTGGCAGCGGCTTCAATATCCACCTTACCCTGACGGATACGTTCACGCTTCTTGCGCTCACCAGCAGCTTTTTCTTCACGCTCCTTGCGACGTTCCTCCTTCGATTTCTTCTTGGGACGGGTACTCTGGTTCAGAGCGGAGAGGTCAATTTTACCCACAACATTCAACTGAGGAGCATTCTGGGCAACCTTTGCATCACCAGGTGTCTTGGCCAACGAGGGAGTGGAAGTCTGGTCGACGATATCTTCTTCATCATCTTCCTCCTCATTGTCCATTTCCTCCTCTTCTTCTTCAGAATCCTCAATCTCAGGTTCTGGAGTCACGGACTGAACAGGCGTCTCTGCAACGGGCTCTTCTATTTCGACCTCAGGTTCATCTTCTACTTGTGGTTCGGCAGCAACCACGGGTTCCGGCTCGGCCTTCGGTGCAGCCTTGGGCTTGCCGATACTTTCAAGGTCAATCTTACCCACAGGTTTGAACTGCGGGTGACTGTCCAATAGTTCGTCGGCGGGGACGGTAGCCTTTTTCTCTACAGGCTTCTCCACCTTCTTCTCAGGCTTGGGCTTTTTGGCAAACAGCATCTCAGCCTTGGTCTTGACAGCCTTGTCGGTGCTGAACTCGTTGACCAATGCTTCGTACTGCTCGTCAGAAATCTTGGTGTTCGTCGTTGCGTCATCCTTGATTTCTCCAAGCGAACTCTTCTTTTTTAGGAAATCAACTGCCGTTTGAAGTCCTATATTCAGTTCTGATAATACTTTATTTAAACGTACTCCCATCTATTCGAATTGATAATTGATAATTGAAAATTGATAATTACTCGA
>JAEEGI010015940.1_pt1 | contig 15584 bp, 16 predicted proteins | sample 8958751 | NCBI WGS metagenome assembly JAEEGI01 (sample SAMN16246545, study PRJNA631951) | gut metagenome | biome: gut microbiome; feature: rumen; material: KS-attached | host: Bos | place: Iran: Karaj | collected 2018-10
CGAAATCAAGCGCATGAAGGCTGAAGCCGAAGCCAACGCCGACGCCGACAAGAAGGCCAAGGAGGAGATTGAGAAGATTAACGCCGCCGACGGCATGATCTTCCAGAGCGAGAAGAACCTGAAAGAATATGGCGACAAGATTCCCGCCGAGAAGAAGAGCGCCATCGAGGCCGCCCTCACCGAGCTGAAGGCCGCCCACAGCGCCCGCAACGTGGCTCAGATTGACGCCGCTATGGAGAAGATGAACCAAGCTTGGCAGGCTGCCAGCCAGGACATGTACAACGCCCAGCAGCAAGCCGGCGGTGCCAACCCCGGTGCCGGCTTCGACCCCAACAACATGGGCGGCAACCCCGGCGGTAACCCCGGCGCCAACCAAGGCAACAACGGATCCGACCCCAACGTCACCGACGTCGACTACGAGGAGGTGAAGTAAAGTTATTATTCATAAGAGGCAAGAGTTTACATCTTCTTGCCTCTTTTTTTTCAAAAAAAAATGAGAAGATTTAGTTTAACTGAGCAAAAAGTCATTCGCAGGCTTGTTGATGATGCGAGACAATCTTTAGATTATGTGCTTGCAAACGCATATAATGATGTTTTTTATCAACGTCGTGTCAAATATAGCAATGGTGAGCTTGTTTTTTACCTAGAAGATACTAACACATTAAGTGATGTAGACGATATATTATCAGTAGAGAAAGAAATAATTGACATATCTATTCTTATTGATTATTTGATAAAAAATCGATATATAATTATTATTGAAGATCCCTCTGGCGCAGACCCATTAAAAGAGATAGGTGGTTTCTTGACAGATGGCCTTACTCCTGTAGGAAAGAAAATTGATACTAATGTTGCAAAAATCCTTGATAATGCAATGAATCATAGAGCATTTGTTAGCGAGGATTTAGTTCAACTAGTACAGAACAATTTCAAAACAGTTGAGGACATGGCTTTAGACGAAGCGCGGAAACAGACAAATTATTCACGCAAAAGCGTTATTTTTGCCATTATCGCAGCGGTATTAAGTGTAATCATTCCTATATTATCGGTTTTACTAGCATCTAATGTTGTAAAGTTGGATTCAGAACAGTACGAGCAACTGTATAATTGCTGTGCAGGTTATGAAAAAAACGTTGATATGGCATATCAACGACAGGCAGATACGGTTAAGGAAGATATATTTATTGATACTTGCATCAAACATTAGAATAATAAAAATGTTATTAAAGGGCACCTTTTAGGATGCTCTTCCTTTATTTCAAGCGCATCTTTCTAAAACTTCATGAGCATGATTCCGAAAAAACATGCTCATGTTTTATAAGCAATCATGCTCATGATTTCAAAAAATCATGAGCATGATTTTGAAATTTCTTGCGCTTGTTTTTTGGGGGGCTACTTTTTCTTGCTAACCAATAACAGCTACGAGAATTAGAATTCCATATAACATTTTTTTTTCAACATGCACCGCCTTTCTCCTCGAAATAAGCGCGACAAAGGGTCGGAACGCTTGGCGAGAAAAAATGGTTTTTCAAATGGCTGTAGTTTTCGGTTAAATGCCGACGTTCTGGAACGGTGTGATTTATGACATCACACACGTAATCCCAATACTCACGGTCAAGGTTAGCTTGTCTACCTTTTTTTCCAACAAGGTGGATGGTAGATGCATTGGGGGCAGAAGCTTCAAAATAACTTCTTCGCCCAAGAGTAGGGACTCGTTTGGTCGGTTGCCCCTTTCTCAACCAATTCACCATGTCGTTGAATGGTACAGAATTGAACATAATACTGATGTTATAATATTGCCTACTCTATAATACAGTTTTCGGCCTCCCTGATTATCTTTATGAGCCAGAAGCCGATATCGAGGTAAGGATATAAAAAAGGCGTGAGACCTTCGTTATAAATCCTTATTACTTAATCAGGTGACTGGTAATTACCTTTGAGGCTAATAAGGAACGAACAATCCACGCCAACGCGTGAACCTGTTGTTTCTTATTCTCGCCTCTTAAGATTACCAGTCTTCGATTAAGGAGAACAAGCACTTCAAGCTCTATTTATTTCTTTACTATTTCTACGTTTTATGTCATAATTATTTCATTATTTTCACGTTGCAAAGATACACATTATCATCTAATCACACCTTCATGCAGTTGCTCGATGGGGAATATCAAATCCCAATTGCGACCCCAGACGATGTTGCCACCGTCGATGGTGAAGGTGCGGAACTTCTTGGGGTCAAGGTATTTGTTATACTGCGGATGTGGGTGCCGGCGGATGTAGTCGCCAACATCCACCGTGCTATCGGTGCCGTCGCTGAAAACTAACCGCACCTTCAACCCTCCAAGGTCAATTGCTTCCGTTATATATAATCTGTCGCTCATAGTTTTGTCTTGATATTGGTGCTTCTCACCTGCTGCTTCATCACAAAGAACCGCACCCATTTGTCGATGATATTCTTGCTATATTTGCGGATAAATGCCTCTGCAATACGCTTGTCCTTAGATGGCAACGGTGCCGCACCATGTTTATCCCGTATATTTATGCTTTCCAACACACCGTTCATCATAATAAGCTCGAATATACTCTCCACGTCTCCGTGTTTTACATGCACGTGAATCGGTTCATGCTCATTGGAGTAGAAGTAGAATATAAATCCAAAGTATTCGTATATTTTAGGCATATCATTGTTATTATTTCACGCTGCAAAGATACACAAAATTATTCATCTTGCAAAAAAAATGTTGCCATGCGGAGAAAGAGTTGCATATTCCCCGCAGAAAATGCGGAGATGCAACATGCAGGCTGGTGACTCGGATTGCAAATTCTATCTTAAATTGCGACGGATTGCAAATCCGCCGCAACGGGTGAAGTAAAGAGCCAGTGGCTCTTTACGATAGCGAAGGGGAGAAAGCATCCCTTGCGGATGCTGCGGTCCAAAAGACCTCTCCGCAGATTCGAACACTGCGGGAAAGAACACCGCCAAAAAAAGAAAAGAGTGTGTCTCAGTGAGGCACACTCTTTTTTATTACCAAGGCAATAATACCAAGTAATCTGCGTTATTGAACTAAAAAGAAAGGAACTATATTATGACGACCGCGCAGCAAGTTACGATGAACACAGAGCTATGGCAGAGTATAGGAGCCATAGCAGACAATGAAGCCCTAATGCGTCGCCTTACTCGTTATGCTAAGAAGTTGGCAAAAGATAAAGACCCCACACTCATGACCAAAGAGGAATTCTTTGCCCGTGTGGATGAGGGACGGGAACAGATACGGCGCGGAGAAGGAATCCGTTTCTCGGATCACGAAGAAATGAACACCTGGCTTAATTCCCTCTGAAGTAGTCAACGTTTGAAAAAACGACTACGAGGAGGTGAAGTAAAATAAAACTAACAAACAAAAAGAGGTGCAACCTTTTGATTGCACCTCTTTTTTTGTTGCTATGCGGAGAAAAAGTTGTATATTTGCCGCAAAATATGCGGAGAATAGCATCTGTATTAGCCGCACAAGAACAGGAAAATATGTATTTATGGGAGAATAGGAACTGGCCGAATTTCCAGTGGGACGAGCAGAAAATCAATGAACTGTTGGTGCGTGTAAGACATCAGCAAGGGCGACTATTAGGTATGGCTGACACGCTTGGATTTGATGTAAAAAGCCCAGTGGTGCTTGATGCAATGACATCGGACATTATCAAGTCTTCAGAAATAGAAGGCATTGCCTTGAATGCCGACGATGTGCGTTCGTCTGTAGCATGGCAGTTGGGAATTGACCGTGTGGGTGTGCCATCATCCGACCGCTACATTGAAGGTGTGGTGGAGGTGATGTTTGACGCAGTGCATCATTATGACGTACCTTTGACGCAGGAACGACTGTTTGGATGGCACTGTGCATTGTTTCCCAATCCTGGACGGTTGGCGCATATCACCGTGGGCGATTGGCGACAGGGAAGTATGCAGGTTGTGTCCGGTCAGTATGGCAATGAGAAAGTGCATTACGAGGCTCCTGCTGGCAAGGACGTGCCTCAGATGATGACGGAACTGCTGCAATGGATAAACACGTCAGACACAGACTCTGTGCTTAAAGCCGCTATTGCCCATCTTTGGTTTGTCAGCATTCACCCATTCAGCGACGGAAATGGGCGGTTGGCAAGAACCATCACCGATATGTTTTTGGCGAAATCGGATGCCACATCCTATCGATTCTACAGCATGTCCACGCAGATTGCGTTGGCCAGGAAAGAATATTACGACATTTTGGAACAGACACAGAAGGGCTCACTCGACATCACTGCATGGCTGCTATGGTTTCTAGGAAGGATGGAAACTGCCATCAATGTGGCTATGGAGACTATTGAACGCACCCTCAGCAAGGCCACTTTCTGGGAAAACAACCGTCATGTGGCAATGAACGAGCGGCAGACCAAGATGATCAATATGCTGTGGGACGGTTTTGAGGGTAAACTGACCTCGTCCAAATGGGCGAAGATAAACAAATGCTCATCCGACACCGCCCTGCGTGACTTGCAGGACCTTGTGGCCAAAGGCATCCTTGTCCGCACCGAATCAGGTGGCCGCAGCACTGGGTATGACTTGGTGAAATGACCATCAGGACGGAAACGTATCCTGTTTTGGGATGAGCTTCCGCATGTTATAGCTCAAGTCTATCATTAGAGATTTAAGCTTATTTGCATCAATATCTGAGTGAATGATTCTTTCCTTCCTGTCGACAATTACTATAGGCACACTCTTTTTTTCTACAGCACAATAAAAAAGAAAGGGGGGCGTTATTATGAGTGAAATTTTACAAAAATAGTATTATGGCAACAATAACACTGGAATACGATGGACGCAACCGTGCAATCAAGCAGTTGATTGAGGTGCTGTTTACTTTGGGTGCTAAAGAAGCCGTATCCGATAGCGAAGAGAAGACACAAAAACAGATGGTGAAAGAAAGCCTCACCACAGCCTTCGATGAACTTCATGCCGGCAAGGCACGTAAAAACGCAAGAAATCTCTTTGCATAATGGTTACATTCGATTATTTGCCCGAGTTTGAGCGTCGAGCTAAAGTGTTGGCCAAGAAATACCGCTCGTTTGTTGATGACTACAACGCATTTCTTGACGAGTTGGAGCGCAACCCTTTCAGCGGTACCCCGCTTGGTGGCAACACCTATAAACACCGAATGGCCATTGCCTCGAAAGGCAAGGGTAAAAGCGGTGGGGCAAGGGTTATCACATACAATGTACAGCAGGCGGAAAGTGATATTACAATTACATTGATGTCTATTTATGACAAGTCAGAAATAAGCAATGTGTCAGACTCATACCTACGTCAGTTGGTAGATGAAATCGAGAGCAAGAAAAAGGATTGAGAGTATCTACAGACAGACAACAAAAAAGGGAGCGCCAATTTAGCGTTCCCTTTGTTGTATGCTTGTCGGAGATAAATGTGTTATCAACGTTTATTGCTTTTTTCAGATTGCAAATCCGCCGCAACGAGTGTTCTCTCCTTGATTTCCAGCCCCTCAATCTTGTATATGGCCCGAGTAATCCTCTCTAAGGCTCTTCGGCTATTGATAGTGGACTGCTCTGGATCGTACACCTAGTTAATTTCGGCTGCATTGCAGTAGTCATACAGGCTCCGAAATGTGTCTATGTCTTTCAGATAGTCGAAGTTTCTCATAGGTCAGGCGTTTAGTTTAAGGGTATATATTACATCAAGTACCTCAAAGAAAAATGACCTCAGTATAGATATCTGCTTTGATGGACTATCAAGTGCATTAAATTCATCGACTTTATTGAAGTCAAACCAAATGGAGTTTTCATCTTCATACGCAGAATCAAAGTATTTCCCCTTCTTAATCTTTGTTAGTCGAGATTTTAATAATTTATACACGGGTTCACCCCATCCTTCACGGTTGTCAAATCCAATACAAATCACTGGTTTTTCTCGTTCAAAATAAACACCCATCCATCCCCACGTTTGCTTTAATCTTATATGTTTGAAGGTAACGTCAAAATACTTTCCCATTACACCTTCACGTGGTGTACCATAAATATTGCCACCACTGTTAGTGTCCTTCCTGCTATCGTATATCAACGATGTATATTTATCGTTATCACAGGCAAACACCTCGTCCAGTGAACGATAAAAAACGTACAGCGAGTACATACCATCTGTATTCATAGGCTGAGTGGGTATAAAGATGTAACATACTTGTTTTAAATATTCCAGATAGCCATTCCATAACTCCTTTTCTTTTGCAGGAATACGTTTTTTCAAATAAGAGTATAGTTCCGTCCAGGTATGAACGGCAAAGTCCTCTTCCATCATAGGGTAATTGGTAATGTAACCCAATTGTTCATTAGGAATGCCAAATCTTTTTGTGTATTGAGCGAAATGATGATTCCTGTCCCATATCTTACATTCTATAAGGTAAATCTTATCATTGTACTCAAAATAGAAATCTGGGCGACTATCGTCATTAGCCACTTCTCTTTGAAGTGTGACTTCATCAAAGTCTACATTAGGGAAGAAAAAGGCAAGAAACTCTGTCAGGAAAAGGTCGGAAGTCTCACACATTGCCCAAGTAATGTCGGACAAATCGTTCTCCTTGTTTAATCGGAAGGAAAGGTTTGATATAAACTCTTCTGTTAATGACATTTTTCTATATTAATCATCAAAATAGTGATATATTTCAATATTTTATGATGCTACGTTCATAAACCTTTTTTTGGCCAACCAGTATTCAATACTTTCAACAATACTATTATTGACAATTATTCGATAATACAATGTGTCATTTCGGTATATCCTAACTTTTTCCGTTTCATTGGTTACACCATAATAGGTTGTTGCTCCATACAAAAAATCGTTAATATGCATAGTGACGTTTTGATAAGGAACGTATTCAACCATACCTATGCCATATTTTTTATCCTCCTTCGAATAATGACATATTATTTTACCTTTGCTTTTGTAATACGTAGGGCTATATGTACCTCCAGTTTCTCCAAGATCTAAGAAATCATTGGGTTCGCCACAATTTGCCAATAAAGCCTTTAATGAAATATTGGGTCTTGCACCTTGGAAAATAGATGTGTTGCATGTTTCTTCCAAAGAAGATAGCGTAATATCAACTGTATTATTTCTCTGACAAGACGATATGGAGACTCTGTGCAGTTTTCTACATTATTGCTTTCCCTTTCACATAGTCCTCAAGCGTTTCGTATATCTTATCTTTTTCAAAATCGAATACTGCAGTCAAATTTCCTGTTGCTTGCCATTGAATATAATCTTCTTTGAGATTGTTGTCGTGATAGATATGATAAGACTCATATTTGTAAGTGTCATGCATTTCTTTTAGTGCATCTGCAATTTGTTTGCGAGAGAGTTTCCCCTTATGTGAAAATGCAATAGATGTTCCAAATCTAACATCTACTATTTTGAATTCGACTCCTGCATAATTAACAGTATTGCCAATACCGACAGTTTTCTTTATTCTATTATCGAGATCGCCTTTAAAGTAAGTCCGCTTGCCATTGCTGGCATCTTCTATAATAAGCTGGTTAAAGTCCCAACTTGATACAGCATCGACATCACCTTCAAAGTACTGAATGAAAATTTTGTACACATAGGTTAACTCAACACCATGCTTTTTGCTTTTGAATTTTTGCATTACTTTATAACGGTTTGTCACCATAGTGTTTTCAATAACAAAATCGTGTTCAAACTTGCTGTCATTTGCAAAATTGCTTTTTACAAAAGAGCGGGCAATTGCAGGTGCAGCATCCTTTGGGGAAGAGTGGTGAAGCGTATTATCTTCGATTGCTGAATTGTTCTCTAATTCGTTTGGAGAGAATTGATTATTGTTGTTACAGGCTATTATAACCATCAATAATGGGAGAAGATAAGCTATTTTTTTCATTGTATTGTTGTTTGAAAGTTAAAATCACTTGTTATGATATACTATTGACTCTTTAGAAACAAGCTGCTTTTTTACAAGAATGTTGTCTTTGTTATATTTCTAAGTTTTATAACATACTATTTCATTCCGTCAAACGATGGAATGATACGGTTCCCACGACGGTTTTCGCGATCCTTGCGGATAATGGCTTCTATGTCGTCATCGCCATGATCGTTGGCCCAGCATCCAGACAAACTGCGAAACCCTTTCTCGCGCTCCTCTTCACCGTCAACAGAAGACAGGCGCATACTGCTGATGAGCATCGAGACAAGTTCAAGTTTCAGCTTGTCGTCCAAATTCTTCACCAGTCCCCAGTAGTGCATGATAGAAGAATTGTTGTTGTATGTTCTTTCAGCCGTTGTTTCCATTATAAGCAGTTTTCGATTTGCAAAAGTACGACTTTTTTCCAACATGACAAATTTTTTTTATAGAGGATTCCCCAATGCTTTCTATAGCACACACTTTTTTTGTTGCCATGCGGAGAAAGAGTTGCCTATTCCCCGCAGAATATGCGGAGAATAACAACCGTATTATCCGCACAACAACAGAATGATTTCTCCTCCAAAAATGAGTGATAAGCCTCTCAAGCGTTAAGGTCATTATTCGCGATAGGGGCACCGGCACGGCTTCTGCCTTCACTCCTAAGCTGGAGGCAAAGTGTATCCAAAACGGAATGAAACACTCCTCAACGTTGTATAAGGTGAGAGCAGAGAGAGCTTGCTCGCTATGCCGAGCCAAACAACGTCACGAAGTAACAACAAGTACCCATCTGTCGGATGAGCCAAATGTTTTTTACAGAGGCTTTCCCAATGGCCTCAGCTTAATTGAGGAGATGCAATAAAAAAAGGTTTTTGACGTTATCTTGTTTGTTTATCCATAAATATTTACGGTATGAAGACCATTAGAACTATTCGTGTAACAGCATTGCTTATTATGTTGACGTGGGTGTGCGTCATTCCCACCCAGGCACAGCCACGGACGTTTACTTGGCAGAACACGCAGCGGCAATATTTGTTATATGAGCCATCCAACCGTACTGGCGCATTGCCGGTGATGTATTTTCTGCATGGCTTAGGGGACAACATAACGCGCTGCGACAACGAGATGCACTTCAACAATCTTGCCGAACGTTATGGGTGGGTTATTGTCGTGCCACAGGCAACCAATGTGTCGGGCTATACGATGTGGAATGCCGGGCTGGGCGGCAATGCCGACGATGCGGGTTTTTTGCTCGCACTCCTCGACATGCTGATAGAAGATGGCAAGGTGAATCCCGACAGCGTCTTCTTTACTGGTTTCTCGATGGGCGGCTTTATGACCCACCGCATGGCCATTGAACATGGCGACCGCATCACCGCCTGCGCACCCGTCAGCGGATTGATATCTTTTGCTTTCGCCAACGAGGTGCCAGTAGAGCCCGTGCGTATGTTGCACATCCACGGCACTGCCGATAATGTAGTGGGGTGGAATGGCGGCTCTGCTTATTTCGGCACTATAGGCATCAGCGTCGACTCAGTCGTCAGTTTCTGGACAGGTTGGAATAACTGCAACGCCACCCCCGAGGTGGACACCCTGCCAGACCGAGTGAACGACAGACTGCGTTTTATCCGTTATACCTACAGCGGCGATGCTGATTTTCAACTGCTAAAGGTGGTTGGCGGCTCCCATAACTGGTATCTCGATTCCACAACTCACGACATCGACTATTTCGACGAAATACACAAATTCTTCTTAGGTGATGCCTCAACGCTGGGTTTCAACGAACCTGAAGCCAATCTCCCAAAGTTAGATATATGGCCTAATCCCACGACAGGAATCATCCATGTAAAGGCCTTTGAACCCACGACATTGACCCTATATGACAGTATGGGGAGAACCGTCATGCAAGACAAACTCACACCGGGGACTACTCGCATCAATATGCAGAACCTGCCGAGAGGCCTATACGTCATGGTAGACAATAATGGTGCCTCGCACAAAATCCTTTATACTGGCGAGGGGAACTAAACCAAACATTCAGAATGAAACCTACTCACTCTTTCCTGCCAGTCTCATGCGGGTGGCAAGGGGGCTACTGACTGGGGCTGTGATGTCGGCAGTATTGACCTCTTGACGTTGTCCGTCAATGTCAAACTGGAGCGTGGCACCGTCGCTACGCACATCAATGGTGACAGGCGCACCCATCACCAAAGGCAGATTCACATCGCCGTGACCTGCAGGGAAACCACAAAGCAGGGGGATGTTGTATTTCTCGATATACTGGCGGAGCATGGCCTCGATGCTTTCGTACGAGAACTCGCTGCCACAACCGTCAAACTCGCCAAGTACCACCCCCTTGCAGCGGTCAAGCACCCCGTTCATAGCCAATATGTTGAACTGGCGGTCGACATTATGCATCGACTCCCCTACCTCCTCGATAAAGAGGATGAGATTGCGTCCAAGGGTTGCGTCGGCCTGAGTGCCGAGATTAGGTGCGAAGGTGCAGATGTTGCCACCCACCAGAATGCCACTGGCACGGCCCTCGATGTTTTGCGGATGGGCAGGCACCTCATAGCGTGGCACATGCCCCAGCAGCAGGTCGCGCATCAACGTACTAGTGGCATCGGTTCCACCAGCTGCGAGAAACGAGCTCATGGTGCCATGCACGCTCATCACTCCTGCGCGGGTAAGCAGGCCGTGCAGCGTGGAAATGTCGCTAAAGCCCACTAGCCACTTAGGGTGTGCACCCCATTCTGCAAGCGGTATCTGGTCAATCAACTGAATGGAGCCATAGCCACCACGATTGCAGATAATGGCCTTGATGGTGGTGTCGTTCAACGCCCAGCGAATATCGCTCACGCGCTCCTCTACTGTGCCTGCATAACGCCCCGCATACACCTTGTCTGCATTGGGACCAATCACAGGTTCCAATCCCCAGCCGCGCAGCACCTCGGCAGTTTTCTCGATGTTCTCCATCGGCGTGTAATAGGATGGGGAGATAAGTGCCACACGGTCGCCTGCTTTCAAGTAAGCTGGCTTCACACAGTTGAGAGTGAGGCCACTGAGACTGGGCAAGTCGACGATGTTGTCCTCTTTCTCGCACGAGGTAAACGCAAATACAATTGCAAGTAACAGCAAGGATAATAATTGTTTTTTCATGGTATCAAATATTTGATTGTTTTCAATTCTAATCATCTTTCCCTACGCTCAATAACCTCTTTCAGTTTGTAGCGATTGCCCGTAGCAGGGACGATAGCATCAATGAAAGGTTGACTGTAGCCCGCAGTGGTATAGCGTCCCGGCACCACCTCGCCATCCTTGGCAGGGCGTACCACTTGGTCGTTATAACGCACAATGAGAAACTTTGCCAACTTGTCCCAACGTTTCATCATGCGGTCGGCATAGGCAATGCTCTTGCGGTTCAGATAGCTCTGACGGTCGGCAGGGGTCATTTCCTTAATGGCGGCTAACACAGAGTCTTGGTCAGCAAAATAGTAGTCCTCAAGCTCACGTTGAGCATCACGCAAGTCGCCAATCATCAACGAGTAGCGGGGATAAACCATATTCGCCACCCAATTGTTCATCCAAAAGGCCGACTCGTACGAGAATTCGTTACGTGGGTTGTTTTCTGGACGGAAGGGGTCAGGCACCTGCGTAATGCAGCAATAAAGCGGCACGTATGCCACCATGTTGGCATCGTCGCAGTTGAACCAAGTCACACCGCCCACATCGTCGGGCAACCACGACCGCATCTGGCAAGTCATGGTGAACCCCGACTGCTGTGTAGCAATGGCACGCTCGCGGAAAAGGGGCGTACCGTCCGAAGTTTGGAAATGCATCGGCAACGGGCGCACAGGCATTCCCCAAGGCCCTGCGGTCATATCGGCGGTCATATCCAGCGGAGTGCCTTCGAAATGGTCGCGCATATCGTTCTGCACGTCACGCAGCGACAGCGGGGCATCGGGCTTAATCCACAGCGGCAGGTGGTCACACTTCTCGAACTCGCCGTTGATATAGGGCAAATACTTGTCCATCTCAGCATGGCTGGTGTGATGGCGGAAGAAACTCCATACCCTTGCATCGGCATAGCGCACATTCTCGAAGTCTATCGGACAATAAGCATCGCGGAATGAGAAGTCGGCATCACTGCCATTATAAAAGCCTTTTTCACGAGCAAACGTAATCACATCCTCTGCATACACACACTCCACCTCCGGTCGGTTAATCTCCTTGAGACTGCGGCTGCTAATACTGGCAAAAGAGCGTTTTTTCTGCTGTGGAAACTGCCGTATGCGGCTCAGGTTGGCATGGGCGCAGATGCAGTCGTCGGGTATGCGCAGCGCCACCCACACAGCCCCCTTTCGGTCAGGTCCCTTGCCGATAATCTCCATTATCCAAGCTTCGTTGGGGTCGCAAACAGTGATGCTCTCGCCACTGCTGTTATAGCCATACTCCTCCACCAGCTCAGCCATGCAGCGTATCGCCTCGCGGGCAGTGGCGGAACGTTGCAGAGCCAAGCGCATCAGGCTGAAATAGTCAAGCAGCCCATCGTGGTTCACTAGTTCCAGCCGTCCGTCAAACGTGGTCTCCACAATCGTCACTTGCCGCTCGTTCATCAGTCCCACCACGTTGTAGGTGTACTCCACCTGTTCCACAAAACGTCCCTCATGGCGCGGACCCCAGCCGTGGATGGCAATCTTCTCGCCTTTGGCATGCCGTCCCGAAGGGGAATAGAATAACGACCCCGAAAAGCCAAAGCCATCGCAATTGTAGCTGCACATCACACTGCCATCCTTCGAGGCCTTCTTGCCGACAATCAAATTAGTACACGCCAGTGTCGACCCAACGCACAGAACAATCATCAAAACCAAAAATAATGCTTTTTTTATCATAGCAAAAGTATTTTTATAGCTCCAAATGTTGGTGCAAAAATACATTTTTTCTACAACATAGTATGCTTCCGAGAAAAAAAAATTATCAAATCATAGAAAATATGTATCTTTGCAAATCCAATGCTACTGAAATATGAAGAGAATAATTGTACTTTTTTTCATTATGGCTATGGCTTTTGTCACAGCCGCACAAGGAACACACATCACCACTGCTAACGCGGCAACCTTGCGCAGTCCCGACGGAAAGTTGGAACTGACCTTTGGCTTGACAGGGAACGGCGAACCCACCTATATGCTTGACCGAGAGGGCAAACCCATCATCATGCCATCCAAGATGGGCTTCACGCTAGAGTGGCGCGACGACCTTGCACATGCTTTTGTTCTAAAAGACGTATCTCGCAGCACATTCGACGAGGTGTGGCAACCTGTGTGGGGCGAAGAGGCACACATCCGAAACCACTATAACGAGATGGTGGTGACGCTGGAGCAGCCCGTGGGAGCAGTGGAGAGCATGAATGGCTCTACGGCTAAGTACCCTACAGTGATGTGCATACGCTTCCGCCTCTACGATGACGGACTAGGCTTCCGCTACGAGTTCCCCCAAAGGGATTTGCCGCTGGTACTGCAACAAGAGTACCCGCCAATGCAGCAAAATGCCTTGGTCTACTTCTGGATAAAGGAGGAACTGACCGAGTTTGCCATGGCTGGCGACCACACAGCGTGGTGGATACCCGGCGACTACGACACACAGGAGTTCAACTACACCGAGAGCCACCTGTCGGAGATACGCGGCTTATATAAAGACTCGCACATTGGTGGTGGCTGGCCGTGGACGGGGTCGTCACCCTGCAGTGTACAAACAGCCTTGCAGATGCGCACCGACGACGGCCTCTATATCAACCTGCACGAGGCAGCGGTACTCGACTATCCCACTGCCAACCTGCATCTCGACGATACTCACTTCATTTTCCATACCCAGCTCACCCCCGACGCTACTGGCTACAAAGGGCGGCTGCAGAGCCCCTGTGTCACACCGTGGCGCACGGTAATGGTGTGCACCAGTGCCACCGAGGTGCTGCGCTCGCGCCTAATACTGAACCTCAACGAACCCTGCGCATTGGAGGATGTGTCGTGGATTCACCCTGTGAAATACATGGGCGTGTGGTGGGAGATGATTAGTGGCAAGAGCAGCTGGGCATATACCAACGAATTCCCCTCGGTACGACTGGACGTGACCGACTATGCCCACGCCATCCCTAACGGTCGACACGGGGCTAACAATGCCAATGTGCGCCGCTATATCGACTTTGCCGCCGAACATGGTTTCGACGCACTCCTCATTGAGGGTTGGAACATCGGATGGGAAGACTGGTACGGCGTGGAGAAGGAGTTCGTCTTCGACTTCCTCACCCCCTACCCCGACTTCGACCTGCCTGCCCTAAACCGCTACGCCCACGAGAAAGGCATACGCCTGCTGATGCACCATGAAACCTCTTCCTCGACTCAGAACTACGAGCGTTGGATGGAGAAGGCCTACACCCTGATGAACCAATATGGCTACGACGCTGTGAAAAGCGGATATGTGGGCACCATACAGCCGTTGGGAGAGCATCACTACAGCCAGCGCATCATCAACCACTATCACTATGCCATCACCGAGGCTGCCAAGCATCACATCATGGTCAATGCCCACGAGGCGGTACGTCCCACAGGGCTGTGCCGCACCTGGCCCAACATGATTGGCAACGAGAGCGCGATGGGCACCGAATTCCGTGGCCGCATCAAACCCGGACACACCACCATCCTACCCTTCACCCGCCTGCAGGGTGGCCCCATGGACTATACACCCGGCATCTTCCAAACCGATATTGGCAAGATAGTACCCAGTGCCAAAGGCGACCTTATGCGCCACACGATATGCAACCAGCTGGGACTCTACGTCACCTTCTACTCCCCTTTGCAGATGGCCGCCGACTTCCCCGAGCATTACGAACCTTTCATGGATGCCTTCCAGTTCATCAAGGATGTGGCGGTTGACTGGGACACCAGCATCTACCTCTACGCCGAGCCCGGCGACTACATCGTCACCGCCCGCAAACCAAAGGTCTCATCGTTGAATAAGGCCGCCGAAGGCCTCTCCGCGCTCCCCGACGGCAAGAAGCACGTTATCAGCAACGCCACCCGCTACGTCTACGCCCTACCCGACACCGCCACAGCCCTCGACCTCGCCAATGCCACCGCCCACGATGTGTGGTACATAGGCGGCATCACCGACGAGAACGCCCGTCAGGTCAGCGTCAAACTCGACTTCCTTGAGAAAGGCAAGACCTACGATGCCGTCATATACACCGATGCACCCGATGCCAGCGGCCTCCCCGGCGACACTTACAATCCCCAAGCCTACACCATCACCAAGAAGAAAGTCACCTCCAAAACCACCCTAAAACTCCGCATGGCACCCTGCGGCGGCTTCGCCATCAGCCTGCGGGAAAGAAAATAAGAGTCGGGGAGTGTGTTTCCCCGACTCATTTTTTAATTCTCAATTTTCAATTCTCAATTTCCGACCTCCTCCCTTCTTCGACCCTTCTTCGATCCCTCTTCGATTCTTCTTCGAAACTCTCACAACTTTCACAAAATCATCACTTTATCTAAAATCAACCGAACCAACTGAAAATCAACTAGATAGCCCACCGCGTCAGCCATCCCCTTTTGAAAGGGGTACGCCGATAGGCGGGGGTATGTCAGAATC
>JAEEGI010015942.1_pt1 | contig 15580 bp, 3 predicted proteins | sample 8958751 | NCBI WGS metagenome assembly JAEEGI01 (sample SAMN16246545, study PRJNA631951) | gut metagenome | biome: gut microbiome; feature: rumen; material: KS-attached | host: Bos | place: Iran: Karaj | collected 2018-10
AAAAAATAACGGTCAGGACAAATAAAAACAGACCTTTTTAAAACACCAATTTATACATATTGAAAAGGAGAATTGGTATGAACAAAATTTACAAAGTTATTTGGAGTAAAGCGAGAAATTGCTGGGTGGTGGCATCTGAAATTGCCAAAAACCACAGCAAGGGCGGCACCGGCGTTTCCGGTGTTGTGAAAAAAGCCGGCTCCTCCGCATTACTGACGGCGGCTGTGACGGCAATGCTGCTGGCACCGATGGGGAGCGCGTGGGCTGCGCCGGTTGACATCAGCTCAAATAGTGATGGCTCTGCAACAGCAGTTTTCCAAAACAGCAATAATTCAATTGAAGTTGGTGATAATACCATTTCAGCTTCGGGAAAAGATAGTATTGCAATTGGTACTAGCCAGACAGCTGCTAGTGGTAAGGGAAGTGTAGCTATTGGTAGCAGGGTTGATGCCTCGGCAGATCATGCGACTGCTGTTGGTGATAGTGCAAATGCTACCAGCGAACGAGCGACTGCTGTTGGCGATGGTGCAAGTGCTGAATCAATGGACGATTCGGCATTTGGTAGCGGTGCTATAGCCAAAGGAGAGCAGAGTACTGCATTAGGGCATGATACTCATGCAGAAGGTCGGGAATCCATCGCTGGCGGTGACGGTGCTAGTGCGCTGCAGGACGATGATGCAGCTTACGGACACGAAGCGACTGCTGATGGCGGTGCCGCAATCGCAATTGGCTCAGGAACAGAGGCGGTTGCCAAAGAAGCATCTGCTGTTGGCGCTGGTTCAACTGCAACCGCTGAAGATGCGTCTGCTTTTGGTTCCGGAGCTGATGCAACGGCTAAAGATGCAACTGCACTTGGTACGGAATCAGTTGCATCAGGTACCGAATCAACATCAGTTGGTTCGCATGCAGTGGCTGAAGCAGACCGCAGCGTGGCAATTGGCGGTGGTGGTTCTGACGTTAGTTCTGCGCATGCAAGTGAGCAGTTTGCTAGTGCTATTGGTTCAGGCACAGAAGCTTCCGGTGTTAGTTCTACAGCTCTTGGCGGTGGTACAGAAACTACTGCAGCCAAAGCTACAGCTGATGGAGCTGTAGCAATTGGCGGCGGTGGAGAAAGTGATTTAGGTGCACACGCCGAGGGAGTTAATTCTATTTCTGTTGGCGTTAAGTCTAAAGCAACAGAAGAAGATGCTGTTGCCATTGGTACAGGCGCTACTGCAGAGATTGCTGATGGTGTCGCGTTAGGTTCTAATTCTAAGGCTGTTACAGGTGCCGGAGAAACCGGTTTCTTAATTGAGCGTCGTGAGGAAGGTCAGCCTGACTATGTTTGGACTTCGACGTCGTCTGCCGTTTCTATTGGTGATCCGGCCAGTGGAATTACCCGCCAAATCACGGGCGTTGCTGCTGGTACACAGGATACAGATGCGGCGAACGTAGCTCAGGTTAAAGCGGCTATGACGCATTACTATAGTGTAAAAACCACGAAGGAAACAGATGAAGAAGGCAATAACAACTATCTGAATGATGGTGCTACTGCGAACAATGCACTGGCTGCAGGTGTACACGCAAAAGCCGAAGGAAATGCTTCCACTGCAATGGGCTATTTTGCGAATACTACCGCTGAGGGCGCAATTGCCATTGGTAATGCGAAAGTCGATGAAACCGGTGCAGTTGCTTATCAGACAGAAGCTGCTAAAAATGAAGAGGGTCAGTTTATTAATGAAGCTGGAGAAGTTGTAGAAACCGAAGCAGAGGCCGCACGTGTCATAAAGAAAGACGATAATGGTAATCCCATAGCGGATAATACTGTTGCAACGGGGAAGAACGCAATAGCTATTGGTACGAATACCAAGGCCTGGAGCGAAGATGCAACTGCAATGGGTACTGATGCTATGGTATGGGGTGAAAATGGTACTGCTGTTGGTACAGAAACCCAAGCTGGTACCAATGCATCTGCATATGGCTATCAGGCGAAAGCTCATGGCGAAGACAGCACGGCAATCGGCTATACTACCTATGTCAGCGGAACGGATTCCACGGCGATTGGTTCTCACGCAACCAGCCAGGGTAACAACAGTACTTCAGTAGGTATGTATGCTACCACTAATGGAAACGACCAAACGGCAGTCGGTGAAGGCGCAGTAGTAGATGCCGGTGCACAGTACGGTACTGCTGTCGGTTATAAAGCAAATGCGAAAAGTACTTCTGCTACGGCAGTTGCCGGTATAGCTAACGGATATCAAAGTACGGCAGTAGGTAATACGACGACTGCAGGCGGAAGTTATTCCACTGCTGTTGGTAACAACAATACTGCAGGAGGATCTTATGCAACGGCTGTCGGTTATAAGGCAAATGGCTACAATACAGAATCCACAGCAGTAGGTTACCAGGCACAGGGCAACGGATATCAGGGTACAGCAGTAGGTTGGTCTTCCAATGCTGGCAACAGTCAGTCCACGGCAGTTGGCTATTATGCGCAGGGCACTGGTTCGCAATCTACGGCAGTCGGTTATTCTGCAGATGCTTCTAATTCTCAATCTACCGCAGTTGGTTATTATGCACAAGGCAATGGAACACAAAGTACTTCTGTTGGTATGTATTCACATGCAGGGGGATCTCAGAGTTCCGCTTTAGGTTATCAGGCCAATGCGAATGGAAATTATTCTACGGCGGGGGGTTATGGCGCTGTAGCAACAGCTATGGACTCAACTGCGCTTGGTTATAAATCGACGGCGAATGGAAGCGAATCTTCTGCAATTGGCGGCGGTGTATCCGCAGGTCAGTATTCAACAGCTGTCGGCTATACAACAAATGCAGGTGGAACTAACTCGACCGCGGTTGGCAATTATAATACTGCAGGCGGAAGTTATGCAACGGCAGTCGGGTATAGGGCTAATGGCTACAGTTCAGAATCTACGGCAGTTGGTTATCAGGCACAGGGTAACGGATATCAGGGTACGGCAGTAGGCTGGTCGTCCAATGCAGGCAACAGTCAGTCTACGGCAGTCGGCTATTATGCGCAGGGTACCGGTTCCCAGTCTACGGCAGTCGGTTATTCTGCAGATGCTAATAATTCCCAGTCTACGGCAGTCGGTTATTATGCACAAGGCAATGGATCACAAAGTACTTCTGTAGGTTATAATTCCCATGCAGGAAGTAGTAGTTCTACGGCAGTCGGTTATTATGCTCAGGGCAATGGGACAAACTCAACTGCTGCCGGTTATAGTGCTGTAGCAGATGGAACCAACTCAACATCTATAGGTAATTCAGCAAACGCGCACGGACAGCAGTCTACAGCGATTGGAGGCGGCGTAACAGGTTACAGCAGTCAGTATGGTATAGCAATTGGTCAGAGTGCCGGTGCTGGTTCGACAAATTCCACGGCAATAGGCTCTGGAGCACAATCTCCCGCAACGAATGCTACGGCGGTTGGCTACAATGCTGATGCTAAAAATGAAGCTTCGACAGCTGTTGGTAAGCAGGCTCAGGCACAAAATACAAACGCAACGGCTGTGGGTAATGTAGCCAATGCCGGCGGTTATGAGTCTACGGCAGTGGGTAATTATGCACAGGCAACATACAATAACGCAACAGCTGTAGGTAATGCTGCGAAAGGCAATAACTATAATGCAACAGGTGTAGGTTATAGTGCTAACGCCGGTGGCGTCAACAGTACAGCTGTGGGTTATAATGCCAGTGCTTGGGGTGCTAACAATGCTACAGCAGTGGGCTACAACTCCGGAGCTGGAAACAATGCGGCAGCACTGGGTTATGGCGCTAATGCATATGGTGACAATGCGGCAGCACTGGGCTATGGTGCATCTGCTAATCAGAATGCTGTGGCAGCCGGTGTTTCTGCCAATGCATGGGGCACAAATGGCATTGCGTTGGGTACTTCAGCAAATGCAGGTAATGATGCTGTCGTATTAGGTCGAGGGGCTGTTGGCTGGAAAGATGATACCATTGTTCTTGGTAAAGAGTCTAAGTCTGGCGAAGATAAACAGCAAGGAACGGACGTTCACGGCTATGACCCGCTGGAAGGCGTAGGCGATCCGGTAGATTATACAAGCCCGACCTGGCAGTCCACGAACAATGCGGTTTCTTTCGGCCGTGCTGAAGAAAGAGATGAAGACGGCAATGTAACCGTTACTCAGATCACCCGTCAGATCAACAACGTGGCCGCCGGTACATTAGACACCGACGTAGTTAATGTGGCACAGTTGAAACGGGCCATTGGTGAGGCTACTGGCAGCGGTCTGCATTATTTCGGTGCAGATGATTCTGAGAATCCGGTGAAGGATGATGCCGGCAATATCACCACTCCAGACAGCAATATCCCCCGTATCCATAATCAGCAGTTGGATATCATTGGTGATTCGGAATACGGCGAAGTTACCACAACCAAATACATGTATGAAGGCGTGGAATATTTCGAACAGGATGACGGTACATGGCTCGATGCTGAAGGAAATGCCATTGCTGAAGGAGCAACACCTGTGGCTGAATCGTCGACCAGCACTGAAAAGATAAAAGATGGTAATATTATCACCTCCATGACTACGGACAAAAATGGTATTAGGGCCATTAAAGCAACCTTGAACCGTGATCTGGAAGTAGATACCATCGTTGTAACCGGTAAGGACGGCAAAGAAGGAGAGCCTGGTACTCCGGGTACCATCGGTATCAACGGTCGTGACGGCACAAACGGACTTCCTGGTGAAGACGGTGAAACCACCACTCGCGTAGATATCCAGGTTGGACCCAGTGGCGAACCGGGTCTGGACGGCAAAGACGGCGTCACCCGCATCATCTACGAAGACGGCGATGGTGAACACGAAGTTGCAACCCTGGACGATGGTCTGAAATTCGGTGCCAATGCTCCGGAAGAAGAAGAAGGGCCGAACCCGGTTCCCAATAAACTGAACTCTACTGTTAACATTGTAGGTTCTGAAGCAGTTGAAGGCCGCGAATACAGCACGGAAAATCTGACCACCACCGTGGGTCAGGCAGAAGACGGAACAACCACCATCACCGTTAAGATGGATAAGGATCCGAACTTCGATACCCTGATTGTTAACGGCAAAGACGGCAAGGACGGAGAACCCGGTACACCTGGCAAGATCGGTATCCGTGGAGAGCCTGGCGAAGACGGGACTCCGGGCGAAGTAGCCTATATCTCCGTTACGAACGACGGCACCCCCGGTGTTGACGGCAAAGACGGCGAAGATGGCATCACCCGTATCGTTTATACCGATCCTAAGGATCCGGAAGGCGAACCGATTGAAGTTGCTACCCTGGACGACGGTATGAAGTACAGCGGTGACTTCGGCAACGATAAGGATAATCCGGTTGCGGTAAAACTGAACAATTTGGTTGACATCAAAGGCGAAGCTGAGTCAGAAGACGGTCTGACCACCGGTAATATCGGTGTGGTTGCTGCGCCTGCAGTGGATGAGGAAGGCAATCCCACCGGCGGTGCTGAACTGAAGATTAAACTGAACAAAGATATCAACCTTGGCACAGACGGCAGCCTTACCGTTGGCGGTGAAGTTGACGAAGACGGCAATCCGAAGACTGACGAGTACGGCAATCCTACTTCTATTGTGATTGGCCCGCAGACTGTGAACCATGTAGACGGTTCCTCTGAAACCGGCGATTTCATTGTCGGCCTGGACAACACCAACTGGGATCCCACCAATATCGTTTCCGGCCGTGCGGCAACAGAAGACCAGCTGGCTGCGGTACAGACTCATTACTACAGTGTAAATGACAACGGAACGCAGCAGGACAACTGGCTGAACGACGGCGCTACCGGCATCAACTCCCTGGCAGCAGGTACCAATACAAAGGCAAGCGGCATTACATCAACTGCAGTTGGTCATAATGCAAATGCTTCCGTAATGGGCGCTGTTGCACTGGGCGCTAACTCCGTGGCAGACCGTCCGGCTGCAACCGAATCCGGTTATGATGTTTCTACCGGTACCAATTATGACGGTACGGATAAGGACTCCGCAACCTGGAAAGCTACCACGGGCGCACTGTCCCTTGGCGGCACGCAGGAAGTTAGGACGAAAGTAGAACCGGGTACTGCCGGCGCAGTGGAAATTGATGGTGAATATTATCTGGTGCAGACGGTAGAAACCACCCGTCAGATTACCGGCGTGGCAGCAGGTCTGGAAGATACCGACGCTGTCAACGTGGCACAGCTGAAACGTCTGGAAAATGCAATGCAGATCCACGACTACAGCGTTAACTCCATTGATCCGGGCAGCGACCTGAACTATGACAACAAAGGTGCGACCGGCGACAACGCTATGGCAGCTGGCGTAAACGCCATTGCGGAAGGCGCTAACAGCACGGCGGTGGGCAACATGGCCATTGCCCGTAACGATAATTCCACGGCGGTAGGCAACAAAGCGCTTGCTTCGGCAGACAGTGCAGTGGCCATCGGTGACGATGCTCAGGCGAACATCGAAAACTCTGTAGCTATTGGCTCCGGAGCAAGGACAGTCGAAGTTGTCGGCACTCCTTCTTATGAAATTGGCGGAACTACATACAACTTTGCCGGTGCTGAACCGGTAGGTACCGTGAGCGTAGGCGCGGCAGGTGAAGAACGTACCATCACCAATGTAGCGGCAGGCCGTATCAGTGAAGAGTCTACCGATGCTATCAACGGTAGTCAGTTGTGGGCAGTTACCGAAGCCATGAAGAGCGGCCATACTGAAGTGACCGTAGGCGAAGGCACATCGGCCGGAGAAGGCGAAGGCGTATACAACACCGGCGGCAACCTGGATCTGAATGTGACCCAGGCAGAAGACGGACATAATATTTACGACCTGAAGCTTGCCAAGGATATCGACGTAGATACTATCGTGGTGAACGGTAAGGACGGCAAAGACGGTAAGATTGGTATCAACGGCAAAGATGGCGAGACCAGCTACATTACGGTTAGCGGCAAAGACGGAGCTCCTGGCTTAGACGGTGTAACGACCACCCGCATCCTCATCGATGACAAACCGGTTGCCACCCTGGACGACGGCATGAAGTACACCGGCGACTTCGGTGACGGCGCGGCTGTGAAGCTGAACAAGACCGTGAATGTGGTTGGCAACGCAGCCAGCGAAGACGACCTGGTTGACGGTAACATCGGCGTAACCGCAGACCAGAACGGCGAAGACGGCAAGCTGACCATCAAACTGAATAAAGACATTGACCTTGGCGATGAAGGCAGCATTACCTTCGGCGACGTACATATCCATGACGGCGACGAAATCAGCTTCGGCGACAATGTAATCCACAACGTAGCTCCCGGCGTGGAAGACAACGACGTGGTGAACGTAAGCCAGCTGAAACAGTACTCCGCTGCAGCCAGGACGGAAGTATCCGTAGGCGATGTACGTGTAACGGAAGACGGCACTCCGGTAACGGGCGGCAATCTGGAACTGAAACGTACGAAAGATGAGAATGACGAACACGACATCTATGACGTACGTCTGGCGAAGGACATTGACGTAGATACCATTGTAGTGAATGGCAAGGACGGCAAAGACGGCGCAGTCGGTTTGACCGGCAAGGACGGTGTAACCCGCACTATCACCATCACCAAAGACGGCGCACCGGGCCTGGACGGCAAGGACGGTGAAGTCCGTATCGTATATGAAGACGGCGAACACAATACCCACGAGGTAGCTACCCTGGACGACGGCCTGAAGTTCGGCGCCAACAAACCGGAAGCCAACAGCGGCAACCCGGTAGCCAACAAGCTGAACAGCACCATCAATATCCTCGGTGAAGAACCGGCGGAAGGCACTGTTTACTCCACCAAGAACCTGACTACCACCGTGGATCAGGATGAAGATGGCAACACCACGATCCTGGTGAAGATGAACCGTGATCTTGATGTAGATAGCATCGTAGTCAACGGCAAGGATGGCAAAGACGGTACCATCGGCATCAACGGCCGGGATGGTACGAACGGCAAGGACGGTACCAACCGCGTTGATATCCAGGTAGGACCCAGCGGTGAACCTGGTCTGGACGGTAAAGACGGTGTAACCCGCATCATCTATGAAGACGGTGACGGCGAACACGAAGTTGCCACCCTGGACGATGGCCTGAAGTACGCCGGCGACTTTGGTGACGGCGCGGCTGTGAAGCTGAACAACACCGTTAATATCAAAGGCGAAGCGGAAAACGAAGAAGACCTGACTACCGGCAACATTGGCGTAGTGGCGAACCAGAATCCTAACGAAAAGGATGCAGACCTGATCATCAAACTGAATAAGGACATCAACCTGGGAGCTACCGGCAGCATCACCATGGGCGATGTTTATATCCATGACGGCGATAAGATCAGCTTTGGCGACAATCAGATCCACAATGTGGCAGCCGGCACGGAAGACACCGACGTTGTAAACGTAAGCCAGCTGAAAGAATACTCTTCGGCGTCTAAGACGGAAGTTACCGTTGGCGGCGGCGTAAAAGCAGGTACGGATGGCAATTATGCTACCGGCGGCAACCTGGATCTGGCTGTAAGCACCGATCCGGACGACGGCCATGAAATCTACGACCTGAAGCTCGCTGACAACGTGGAACTGGGCGGTCCCGGTAAAGACGGCAAGGACGGCGTAAACGGCAGCATCGGCGTGAACGGCAAAGACGGCAAGAGCGGCGTAGGTATCGACGGTGAAAACGGTATTACCGTATATGGAAAAGACGGTAAAGACGGCGATCCTGCAGTAGCCATCAATGGCAAGGACGGCGTAGGCACGATCGGCCTGGCCGGCCGTGACGGCACTAACGGCAAAGACGGTACCAGCCTTGTAGATATTCAGGTTGGCCCTGGCACTCCGGGTCTGGACGGCAAAGACGGCACCACCCGCATCATCTATGAAGACGGTGACGGCGAGCATGAAGTTGCAACGCTGGACGACGGCATGAAATACACCGGCGACTTCGGCGATGGCGCAAACGTAAAACTGAACAATATTGTTAATGTAGTCGGCAACGCTAAGAATGAAGAGGATCTCACCGACGGCAACATCGGCGTGGTTGCGGAACAGGACGGTGACAACGGAAAACTGACCATCAAACTGAATAAAGACCTCGACCTTACTGAAGAGGGCAGCGTGACCATGGGAGATACCGTGATCAACAACGAAGGCATGACCATCACCAACGGCGGTCCGGATGGCGACATCATCATCAACGGCGATAACGTATCCTTCGGCGGCAACCAGATCCACAACGTGGCTCCGGGCGAAGCCGACGACGACGTAGTCAACGTAAGCCAGCTGAAAGAATACACTGCGGCTGCAAAGACGGAAGTTACCGTAGGCGGTGGCGTGAAAGCAGGAACCGACGGCAATTACAACACCGGCGGCAATCTGGATCTGACGGTGAGCAAAGATCCGGACGACGACCATGAAATCTATGACCTGAAGCTGGCCGACAATGTAGAGCTGGGTGGCCCGGGCAAAGATGGCAAAGACGGTGTCAATGGCAGCATCGGTGTGAACGGTGCGGACGGCAAGTCCGGAGTAGGCATCGACGGTAAGGATGGTATCACCGTATACGGCAAGGATGGCAAGGATGGCGATCCGGCAGTTTCCATCAAAGGTGAGGACGGCGTAGGCCATATCGGTCTGGCAGGCCCGGCCGGCAAGGACGGTAAAGACGGCATCAGCGACATCCACATGATCTGGGGCGACCCGACGGTAGGCAATGACGGTGATCCCGGCAAGGATGGCATCACTCGTATCGAATACACCGATCCGGAAGGCAATCCGCATCAGGTAGCCACCATGGACGACGGCCTGTACTTCGGCGCTAACAGCGGCGACCCGAACCCGGCAGCCAACAAGCTGAGCAGCACTGTGGAAATCAAGGGCGCAGGCGAAAAGGACGATGACAACTACAGCGGTGAAAACCTGAAGACGATCATCTCCCAGGAAGGCGAAGGCGCTGACGCGGTAACAACGATTAATGTAGTAATGGATAAAGACCTGAACGTTGACAACATTGCGGTCAACGGTAAGGACGGCAAGGACGGCACCATCGGCATCAACGGCCGGGATGGTACGAACGGCAAGGACGGCACCAACCGCGTTGATATCCAGGTAGGACCCAGCGGCGAACCCGGTCTGGACGGTAAAGACGGTGTAACTCGCATCATCTACGAAGACGGTGACGGCGAACACGAAGTAGCGACCCTGGACGACGGTATGAAGTATGCCGGCGACTTCGGCGACGGCGCAGCCGTGAAGCTGAACAAGACGGTCAATGTAATCGGCGAGGCGAAGAACGAAGAAGACCTGACCACCGGCAACATCGGTGTGGTAGCGGCACAGGACGGCGACAACGCTAAACTGACCGTGAAACTGAACAAAGACATCGATCTGGGCAACAAGGGCAGCGTGACCATCGGTGACACCAAGATTAACAACGAAGGCCTGACCATCAACGAAGGCCCCAGCATCACCAAGAAGGGCATCGACGCAGGCAGCAAGAAGATCACTAACGTAGCCCCCGGCGAAGACGATACTGATGCGGTGAACGTAAGCCAGCTGAAAGATTTCGAAGACAAGGTTGGCGGTGACATCAACAAAGTCAATAACAACCTGAACAAACTGGGCGACCGGGTGAACAAGGTAGGCGCAGGAGCGGCTGCTCTGGCAGGCCTCCATCCGCTGGACTTCGATCCGGATGCCAAGTGGGATGTGGCGGCAGGCTACGGCCATTACAATGGCGAAAACGCAGTGGCCATCGGCGCATTCTACCGTCCGAGTGAAGACGTGATGCTGAATGTAGCATCCACCGTAGGCAACGGTGACAACATGATATCCGCAGGCGTATCCGTGAAGATCGGCGGCGCCAACCATGTATCCAACTCCCGCGTGGCGCTGGCCAAGCAGGTACTGGAGATGCGGAAAGAAATGGAAGACATGAAGAGCCTTATGGCGGACAGCGCCTTCGGGCGGCAGCTTGACCTGTCGAAGATCCAGCTGTTCCCGGATACGCCGGAAAATCATTGGGCTTACGACTATGTGGCGACACTGGCCGGCAACGGACTGCTGGAAGGCTATCCGGACGGCAACTTCAGGGGCGATCGCGACCTGACCCGTTACGAAGTAGCGGCTATCCTGTATCGTGCAATGATGAACGGTGCGCAGCTCACGCAGCGCGCATTGGAAGAATTTGCTCCGGAACTGGATCGTATCCGTGTCGATACACTGACAAGACACAGCGACGGAACCCCGTCGATCCAGCGTGTACGTATCATCAAAGACCGTCGGTAATACTGACACGGAAACGTACAGGAACGAACTGGTTTTGTGAACACAAAAGAAGAGCAGCAGGCGGCATATCCGGTGGATATGCCCCGCTGTTCCCGGTCAGGAATTGGAAGAAGCAGACAGAAACGGCAAGTTGATGTGAGCGAGGACCAATCCGTAAGAAAAGGAGCGAAAACGATGAAGATGAAAAAAATAGCAGCAGCGGCGCTGATCAGCTGTGCGGTATGCAGCAGTGCATTTGCGGCGGCAAAAGAGAACCCCACTATCATTATCAACGGGCAGATCACCCGCTTTGAAGCGGGCCAGATCTGGATCATCGAACAGGCCAACGGCGCGAAGATCCGCGCCGACCTGGGCAAACACGGCGGCCGGTTGTGGCGCCTGAAAGAGATGGAATTCACCGGCAAATTCGTGCAGGATGCCAAAGGCCCGCTGTTCAAGATGGACAAGGTAAAATTTGAAGACCCTGCCATTGATGAGCGGCTGAACCGCCCGGGCAACGGGAATAATGCGGCGGTATCCAAAGTGGAAGACGACCGCGACGTGGCGTTCTATTATCCGAACCAGGTACCGACGGACAACAAGACTTACATCACGCAGAATGTAAAAGGGGTGGGTGATTTATCCGTTTACCAGCAAACAACCTCTGAACAGATGATGAAAGTGAGTGCCAACAGCAAAGTGACCCTGATTGGCCGTCCCATCAAGACAATCGTCAAAGACAAGGAGATGCTCTTCTGGGATCAGGCGAACAAACCGTTCCGTGTGGTCATGAACGGCGCGTTCATCCCGCTGGGGCAGCGCAGCTTTGTGTATGGGAAGGTAATCGATGCAGCAGGCGGAGTACCGCGGCTGTCTCTGGACATGGTGGAAAGCATCGAGTAAAGTACTGTAAAACGTAAGATGCGCCACATCCTATGAGTAAAGCAGTATAAAACAAAAAAGCGGGGCTGTAATCTGGCAGCTCCGCTTTTTTAAGAAAGCGCTGGGATGGGGAAGTATATAAACGCAGGGATGCATCTGTTTAAGCGCGGGGATTCATCTTGTGCCAGCGTTTTCTTAAAAAGACTAACCGGAAAGGGGGAACAAATGATGCGCAACCGAAATGTTATGCGGATGATGGCAGCGATGCTGGCATTGTTTGTTTCCTCTTTTGCCTGTTTGCCTGTCTTCGCGGAGGAGCCGACTTATTCCGATCCGGCAGTATTCACGAAGCAGCAGAAGCGCCCGGATGTTGCGAAGCAGGATGAGCAGCAGATTTTTGAAGAAAACGTGAAGCGGTCCAACGCGGTTTTATCGGCGCCGGTAGAGAAGGTGGAAAAAAGCGAGACGGACAACTACGTGATCCGGAACGTGGACGTGGCCGGCAACCGCATCGTACCTTCATCCGCGATCCTGAAGAAGGTGCTGACCAGCAGCGGCCTTCCGTTCAATGAGGATACGGTTCAGATTGATGCCCAGTCTATCTCCGCCATGGGATGGTTCTCCGATATCCAGGTGCGCCTGAAGGAAGTGGACCCGGCGGAGCAGACCGGTGTGGAAGCCGGGAAACAACTGGTGGACGTAATCTTTGAAGTAGAAGAGAACCCGGTGGTGAAGCAGCTGGAAGTAACAGGCAACACCCTGGTGGACAATGAAACCATAGCAAAAGAACTGCGGCTTCAGGGCGGGGAGATAGCCAACACGGCGATCATCAACTACCAGCTGGAAAAACTGATGGGAGATTACCACAAGGCCGGTTATACGGCGGCCAGAGTACTGGACGTAGCCCTGACGGAAAGCGGCGTCCTTTCGATTGTGATTGATGAAGGTGTGATCGAATCCATCACCGTGAAGGGGAATAAAAAGACAAAGGATTATGTGATCCTGCGGGAGATGCGGTTTAAACCGGGACAGCCGTATAATGTGAAGCAGGCCGGCAGAAGCCTGCAGCGGCTGAACAACCTGGGTTTCTTCCTCAGTACCGATATGCATTTAAAACAGGGGAAGGACCCCCGGAAAATCGCGGTGGAGGTGCAGGTGATAGAGGATTCCCCGCTGACGGTAGGCGCCGGCGTGGGGTACAGCGAGTCGGAACGTCTTTTCGGAACGGTGACGGTGCAGGACATCAACCTGAACGGAACCGGTGACAAGGGAATGGTGCAGTGGGAGGTCGGTTCCAAGAGCAAATCCAATTACTATCTGTCCTATACCCATCCCTGGCTGGATAAAAAGGAAACCGCCCTGACGGTATCGCTGTACGGCCATACCCATGAATACGCGGACTACAACCGTGACGCCCGTGAGATCGGACGCTATGACAAAAAGTCCAACGGGCAGGAGATCGTCTTCAGCCGCGCGGAAGGGGAATATACCCGGAACTTTTTGAAGCTGAAGCGCCGGGATGACAAATACGGGGGCCCGATAGGCGGTTACTACCCGCAGTATTATGAAGAAAGCTACAATGAGCAGTATTACCGGGACTATGGCGTCTATACCACGGCTGCCCAGCGCCGCAGGCAGAATTTCGGGGAGACCCGGAGCATATCGTTTACGCGGATCACGGACCACCGGGATAATATCTTCTTCCCCCGTAAGGGAAGAATGGCGTCCGTTTCACTGGAGCAGGCCGGTTTCGGCGGGGATTTCAATTTCACAAAGCTGTTCGGGGAATACCGGTATTACATCCCGCAGAAGAACAATGTCATCGCCATGGACCTGATGGCAGGCTATGCCTGGGGAGATTTGCCCCTGTCCCAGCGGTTCGCGTTGGGTGGCGCGTCGCTGCGGGGTTATGAGGAAGACCAGTTTATGGGCAACAGCATGCTGAAAGGGACGGTAGAATACCGTGTGCCGGTTTCCAAAAAACTAACGGTGCTGGGTTTCGTAGACGCGGGTTACGCCTGGGATAAACGGGACGAGAAGCGGTTCGACTTGTCGAAGATTAAAGTGGGTTACGGGGCAGGCATCCGTTTCGCGACGCCGATTGGGCCGGTGAAGCTGGACTACGGCATCGGGGAGGACCGGGGCCGGTTCCATTTCAGCTTCGGGCACCAGTTCTAAAAAGTTTTGAAAGTAAGAGCGCAAGCAGGCGCGACATAAAAGCCGGGTGTAAAAACACCCGGATTTTTTTCGTGAAGCCGCATGGTTACTGAGGTTAGACCCTACGCACTCTTTAATATATGATAGACAGTCGTTTATGCATCAGTATAGCATAACCGACAGGCAGACAATTCAATCTGTCTGAGAGTGCGGTCATGAAGTTCTGCGCAAAAAGCCGGCCGGCCCCTTGCATTCGTCCCTTTTCTGCTGTATAATACCTTTTCGTTGGGAGAAAACCGTGCACAGCATGGTCTTCCCTGTATTTTTTATGCAGGAAAAGGGGTTCTTACTATTACTACTAACCATTTTGATAAAAACCGAAAAATCACATTCCGTATTGTTGATTCACCCATGGGTATCGGCAAGAGTTCATCTTTGCTGGAGTATCTCCGGTTTGGGGCGTTCTATTTTAACGATATATATCTGGAGTCGCTGAAACGTACAGGATTATTTGATGACGTGCAGAAAACCCGGTTCATCATTTTTGTGTCAACCATCCGGGAACGGGATGAACGCTTCCTGCAGGAGCTGGACGCAAAATGTCCGGAGCAGCCCCCTTACAACAAAAGCATCCTGGAGCTGATCCGCGACGGTGAAAATATCGTAACAACACAGTCTCTGTTCGGCATCTTCAATGATGAAACGATTGAAGCCTTCCGCAAAAGCGACTGCGTCTATCAGGCGTTTTTTGATGAAGTTCCCTCCCTGTTCCGGGGAGTCATCGGTGGGGCGCAACGACCGGACACCTTTGACGGTATCACCCGTTTCGGTACGGCGGATGTGCTGCTGATGCAACAGGAACATATGATTGTGAACAAAAACGGAAAGGTAATATTCAATCCCGATTGTGATTATAACCGTAAGAACAAAGAGTACAAGGTTTTCGACGCCATAAAGAATCTGAGCCGGAGCTGCACGCTGTATCCTTCCGGAGACAGGGACGGCCAATTCACTTCCATTGTGGCGTTTGCAAAACGGGAGTTGTTTTCCTGCTTTAAAGTCTGCTGGTTCTTTTCCTATCTGACCCATGGCAGCATGCTTCGCAAATACTGTCTGTTAAACGATATCGGTATGGAGTATTGCCACATTGCAGACGGATATATTAGGGAGAATCCGGGCGGGGAGTATAAAGAAACTTATCCAGAGGGAATGGAACGCCTGGTGATCCTGGATGATAAGCTGTTTAATATGGAAAGCAGTTTGTCCAA
>JAEEGI010015949.1_pt1 | contig 15576 bp, 16 predicted proteins | sample 8958751 | NCBI WGS metagenome assembly JAEEGI01 (sample SAMN16246545, study PRJNA631951) | gut metagenome | biome: gut microbiome; feature: rumen; material: KS-attached | host: Bos | place: Iran: Karaj | collected 2018-10
CTATCAAGCCACTCGAATTTATCAGTCAATGGCGTTCCTAAATCCTCATCTGAAACTTCCAAATCTTTGTCCAATTCCCAAATTCGAGGTTTATCTGTGTCCTCATTGATTCATAATTCATTCTTTGAACATATCATTCCATTTGAATCCACTCCACGTAATTTTCTAGGTGCGATAGTAATTCACGCTTGTGGGAAAAACGCTCACTCCATAGCCACTGCTACATATTTTGCTCATTGAACATTTGCAGCTCCACATACGATTTGAAATTGTCATTTAGGCCCCAAATCCACCTGACATACGCTCATATGGTCTGAATCTGGATGATTTACAGCACTAGTTACCTTTCAGATCACGATATGTTTGTCTATTTTACGTTGAATTACTTCCTCGATTTCAACTGTCTTGAGAATCAAATTGTTTGCGATATTTTCTGGAGTATCTTCAATTCCGATATACTTCCTAATCAACTGTGAATGATATTTCATAATTCAGTAATTATAAAAAAATTAAAAAAGTCTGAGTGAATGATACTGTTTGAATGTACGATTTCAAGTTTTTATCAAAAATTTCCACCAATAATTTTTAATAAAAATAACCATTTTTCTATATAACTAAAAATCTATTTAATTAGTTTAATCCTTATATACTTAGCAACAAATTTATAATACCATCCCAAGTAAACGAAAAAAACCTACAAAAAAAGTTGCAAAATCATATAAAAAACACTATACTTATATAAATATTTAAATCTCTCTCACAGAATATGAGAAAAATAAACAAAATATTAATAATTTCTTTTCTAACAAGTTTATGTTTATTCAATTTTTCACTAGCAGACGACTCTGATTGTGGAAGATTTGCTACATTATTTTATAAACAGAGCAAAAACAACTGATTTAATCCAGTAACTCAATCACGAAACACAAACAAAAATAAATATTCGAAATTCTTAAGCATTGAACAGCAAAATGCTATCATAGACAATGACTCATTAAATACAGCCATGCTAAACCTACAAAAATACTGCTGTGAACATGGTGATAGCAATAAATCACGATGAATAAACCAAAATTCTGAAGTGTGCATTGAAGATAGTGTATTTTTCAACAATAATGCATTAGAGAGTCCATACCTATTCGACCATCTATTCGATGTTATGATGAGAAGATTGGCCTGACTCACATGAGAAAAAAATATATATGAAAATACCAACATGACCGTTGATGATAAATGAACCGAACGAAGAGCTCGAATCACTGAAAAAGCTGAAAGTACATGATGAACTACCCCTCAGATTATCATCCAAAAATACCTAGAAACTTGGAAACAAAGTCCCTCTGATTTGTGATATAATATCTCATCAAAAATTTATGCAACTTTTTGAGACCTTAGCGATGACAGCTTCTTAAAATATGTAAGTTGACAATGATGATCACAAGAATCAAAAGATGTAGCAAATGCCATCAAAAATTACAATAACCGAACTCTATACGACAGATATATCAATGCATGTGCTATGACTGAATATTTTTATTCATTATTACTTGTGTGAGTAGAGTCAACCGACAGATCTCAAACCATAAAGAGAGTTTCACGTTGAGCTTGCCACGACAAAGTACAAACGCAAATCAGCGCTGAAAATGCTTATGTAAAGTTAGTCATTCAACAAGCTTCTAACCGTTTTTTGTCTAATTATATCAAATGATATATGGATTATTTGCATGGCAGATCAGACAAAGTAAAAGAAAAACAGCAAAAAATCAAAGATAATTTCTTAGATATCGTAAATGCCGTACCTCAATTAATTAGAGAATGTGTACATTAACTTATATTTAATTTAATTCATATCAAAAAATGAAAAAAAATTTATTAATCTGAATTATTAAAATATTGGTAATTGATATGGCTGTTACAATTTTCCCATTAGTTACTAGTGCAAATGATGATGAGCTAGATGTAGAAGGTTTTGAAATTATGCCAAAATTAGAGCCTGAAGAAATTGAAGAAATAAATACCAAAATCAAGGAAATCTGAAGTGAAGGTTGAAAAGTATGGGAAAACTACAATAAAAATGCTTCAGGAATGAGCACATCCAAACAAATTGCATCATGAATAATGAATCGAGATACAATAATGAACTACATTGTATTCATAATAAAATTTTTGAGTCAATTATGATTATTAGTCTGAGCTTGATTTATCATGTACGCATGATACAAATACATGCTCACTGCTTTTGGGCAATGAAAAGATGCTAATTCTACACTAAAAAACGCCATCATCTGAGTTATCATCGTAATATTCTCTTATGCTATCATGAAAATCTTAACTTCTATTATCTGACTAACTTAAAAAATATGAAAAATTTTGGTAAAAAAATATTATTGAGCCTTTTATTATTATGATTATTTTTGTGCCCAAAATTTCCTGCAAATGCAGATAACCTCGATGTGGATTGACTTGCTATATCCCAAAAATTAACTACATGACAGATTGAACATACCAACCGACGAATAAATCTTCTATGATCTAATCCTGGACAATTTTGGAAAAATTATCATAAAGCACATGGAGACTTAAGCTTCCGAGAAAGAGTATTTTGATGAATTCTCGAAATAGACGATCTCTTGAATTACATGGTTTTTATAGTAAAATTTCTAAGTCAATTATGAATGTTAATCTGAGTGATTTTTATCATGTACGCATGATACAAATACATGCTTACCGTTTTTGGACAATGAAAAGATGCTAATTCTACACTAAAAAACGCCATCATCTGAGTTATCATCATAATATTCTCCTATGCTATTATGAAAATCCTAACTTCAATTATATGACTTACTTAACTGCTTAATATAAATTTTCACAAAAAAAAACAGACTTTAGAAGTCTGTTTTTATATTTATTTTTCATTTTTCATCTTTTCAAATAATTCTGGAAAACTATTTATCGTATGTAATGTCAACGGATTGGCTGACTTAACCACGAAGCTTTTCACATTTCACACAAAGCTCAACGTAGAAATCACATCTCCCCAAATCTTGTAAGTAGTGATGCATCTGGTCCACTGTTTCTTAAAGAAAGTATCCTTCATCATTCAGATAAAACTTTTGGTTGGACTAGCTCATGGATTAAATACCACACAACGTTCAGGATCTCTATGTCTAGTCACTATATAAGAAATCGTTCCTCATAGAGAATGACCACAAACCCACTTTTTAGCCTCAGGATATTTCATCTGAATATCATCAAAGAAATCCAATGATTCTTGCACACGTCCATCTATTCCATTCACTCAAAGCACGATTTGCACATCACTAAACAAGTCTTTCATATCCTTAAAATCTGTCCCTCTATAGCATATCAACACAATATTCTCTGTGCGATGCTTATACGCTGCATGCACCAAAAAACTTGTCTCTTTATCTAAAATCCAATCTCCAACTTCATCTGCACGCTGCTCAGGTGGAAGATAAACTTCCTTCACCACTTCCACTACCTGATCATCATGTTCTTGTATCGCAGATTTCTGAAATTTTTTCTTTCACAAAATCTTAGCGAATAGCTCAGCCTCTTTTTGTGATACTCCATTAGAGTCTCACTGTGAATCTTGTCTTTTGATAAGTGGCTCTACCATCTAAGTCAAACTAAATAAAGATAAAAACTCTGATTGATGAATATAATCCATTGTCCTCTGCTGTAAACTTGCTTTTTCCTGTTCCGAATATAATTTCGAAGATGATGATAATCTATTTCATTCACGATCATGTACATCCTGTAAAAGATATACACAGTTTCACGTATAACAAAATTTTGTAATCCGATATTCTTTTGATAGCTTTTTTAAAACGTTAATAACGTCATTTGAAAGCATTAAAGCATCCGTTTGATTAGTATAATTAACTGTAAATCATCCATAATCTACTCTCTTCGTCTTGAAAAATTTATTAAATAACACCTTACCCACTCTAATCATCAAAAACAAGAATAAAATTCAACCTCCTATCACGTTTAGCCAGAACAAAACATGCCAAAATCATCATTTATCATAAAGTCGAAGTAATAATCCAAAAACTACTGCCCATCAAAAAAGTCACCAAACTAATGGCAAAATTGATGGATTATCTAGCATATTTTTATTCAAATCTGCTGACACATGTTCAATATTTTGAAATTTAGGGTTCAAAAATCAGATTTTATAAATTATTCCTTGCTCATTAACGTCATGATCTACAGTTATTCACTCAAACTCCCCTCATGCAACGAAATAATTTGACTGAACCTCCTGAAAAGTATATTTAAAATGTATATCGATACTCATCGGAGAAACGAATCCAATATCTTGTAATAATTTATTCTGATGCTGAAAAAATAGTTTCGACGACGAGAACTCTAATTCTGATAGCGTATAACTATTTAAATTTTCTTGCATCTTAATTATAGGACAATAAATCAATACAAACAAATTATATTCAAATCACTTTTAAAAAGCAAAAAAAATCTGACTTTTATTCAAAATCTTTGTATTTTTTATTGCTGTAAATATTTTTCAAAAAATGTCAACTAGTTTATCAGACAAAATATATCAAAAATTTGCAATATTTTTTGTTTTGGAATATAATAATTACGACATAAGTGAACTACCGTAAGGTTCTACCCACACAGTAATCCCTTATACTAGGTTGCTTATCGTCGAGGATGTATTCATCCGATTCTCATCTCGGTATACTACCCAATAGACCGTGATGAATTACGGCCAACCCGAATGGTTCTTTATAAGGATCAATATCTATATCTTGTATAAATAAGGTAAAGATATCGATCCTTCTGATGGATCGCCTTTCGGGTTGGTCATGGACGCGGAAGGGATGCCTTTCGCTTCCTTTTTTTTATTTTTCAAAAATTTCATTAATCCATCTAAGACTCTCACAAAACAATTCTTCCATTCATCAATCAAGAAAACGATGATCAGCTCATGAAATAATTGTCAATTCTTTTGGCTCATTTGCATATTCATGATATTTTTTGGCTATCTCAGCAAGTCAAAATTCAGCTCAAATTATTTTCACCGGAATATTTATTTCAGTCATTTTTTCCAAAAATTTTTCTGATGGAATCTGAAAATCTTCATATAACTTTTCACCAATATAATGTCTATATCCATCTCACCAATTAATATAATGTTTCCCATTTTCATCCAAATAAACATCACTAAGTAATTGCTCTCAACCTATCGAAGAATCCCACATTAACAATCATGTTACACATGAAAGATTTGCAAATAGATTAGCAATTCATCCATAGCTATGTCATGCCAAAAATATTGATTTATATCATAATTCATTTCAAAATTTTAAAGCAGAATTTACATCGTCAATATTATCCTGTAAACAAACTTCAATTAATTTTCTTTCTTCCGTTCAATCTCAATAAAGATTAAATCTTAACGTAGAAAATCATTTTGAATTAAAAAATTTTTCTCCTTCAATAAACATTTCCTCATCCTGACTGCTTGTTAATCAATGCACAAAAATAATCAATCATTTAGTATTGGATATTTCACTATATGTATACTGGTTAGAGATAGGAAAAATCATATTATAAATTACAAATAAAAATCTAGTTTTTACAACGTTTTTCTCATAATACTCGAAATTGGTTCAAATCAACGATTCAAATAAAAACTTTTCGCATTTTTATTAAATTCTCGTACATTTAATTGAATATCTGAAATATTGTTATCTTTTGCCCAATTTTCTGCCTCAGTTAGTAGCATTTTTCCAATTCACTGTTTTCTATACCCATCAACCACACAAATTGTATCAACATCAACATAGGTTCTTGGTTGAAGCAAAGGTATATCCTTATGATTTTTAATATATGCCATCAATAATCATACAACTTTTTGTCAAATATATGCTAAATAAATTTTCTTAGAAGGATCTTCAATTTCAGCTTCATAATCCGATTTTGAGAATATTATATCAGCTTTTTTAAATTTCCAAGGTAAATTTTTTCTGTGTAATTCTTCCACTTCTGAAAAAACTCTGATAAAATCGTCATAATCAGAAACTGTTGCTTCACGGACCAAAACATCCTTGATATCGTTCATTTTATTTAATATCATACGATATAAAAATATTAAGCACATTTAATTTTATCAAAAATATTAGCCGTTTCAACTAATATAAATAATTATACTTGTTTAATTCTTGGAATTAAAAGGGAATTATCTTTCAAAGTTAAATAATCAATTCACTGCAAAATAAATGATACCAAAGTCGTAGCATAGCTTCCAGTAGGCAGAAAGAACTGCAATTTTATATCATCCCTATCCCATTCAAATTTTAAATTTGGAACTTTGATAAATAGCACTCTCCTCACTCACCATAAATTATATATTTTACAAACTTGTTGCATTCACTCATCAAATCCAGCTAATTCTAGTAATTGATTATCGCGAATACGAGATTTAGTTCACTCAGATGGCAATAATAAATTCCATCACAGCATTGGTCAAGTTGGAAATCGTGTATCTGAATCAAAAGCTTCTCATTTATCTGAAATATCAGACTCAAAGAAATTACTTTCAGTTTTCTCCTTTTTCAATTTTGCATAATCAAATCAATAAATCTTCTGAGAATCATAAACAGCAGTCCTTACTCAATTGGAATTAAATCTATCAACCAAGATATCACCCTGTAATAAAAAAAGTCATTTTTCCCAACGATTTAATACATATTCGTTAAAATACATACTAGGATATGCCTGCAAAAGAAACCTCAAATGATAAGGTAATTCTGATTCTTTCAATTTTCATTTTTCTTTATACTCCCTTGCTAACTTCTGTAAACGCTCTTTAGCCTCATAGAAATTCTTCTTTCACTTTCCAAATCTCTGCATACCAAAACAATTTGGAAATCACCTTTCAATTATTTTTTGAACATTATCTTCTATCTGATTTTTTATTTCTTCTGAAACATTTTGCCTGGCACGTAAACAAATTTTAAATTTATTTCACAGATTACTTGCCACTTTTAATCAAAACTCATTATAAGACTTTTCTAAAATACTGACATTTTTTCATAGAGTTTGGATAAATAATTCTTCTCATCATATCTTATTTAAAGAATGCTGTGAAATAGAAATCCATTGTCTAGTAATTCAAGCTTTATCTTTGAGTCATGCTATTCCTATTTCATCACGTTGTAGATGAAAATTCTTAGTCAAATCATCCACAATATTCATCGTGGTCAGATTTTCTTTTTCAAAAAAAACATATAAGAAATCTCATTTTCATGTTGGCAATCATTCTCACAAAACTTCTTCTACAACGAAATCTTCTGGCTTAGATTTAATCTGATATAGCATTACAACACAATTTTATAAATGAACAATTATTCTTTAATTATTTTTATCATTTATTCAATTAGCTTATACTTGACTTTTTAGTAATAAAATATATATACATATACAACCAGTTTCTAAGAAAATAACAATAAAAATCACCCTCAAAAACGACAACAAAAGTAAAACACCAAACCTCATAACAAATGTCACAAGTAAAATTTATGCTCAAGCACTCCTACAAAGATTTTGGGGGTGTTATGAATGTTCTGACGCTGATGCGGATGCGCATGCTGCCGATGGACATTGAAGACATCATGTTTGGCTACATGGTGGCCAAGGACTGGATTGAGTGGATTACCAATTCCAAAGCCTCTGACAGACCTTCTATCGCCGGCACTGAAGCCGCAAACGACATGTTGGGAATTTTCCAGGACGGCGCCAAGGCCTGCGAAGAGCTTCTGGAAGAGCGCTGGTACGAAGTTGACCTGACAGTCAACGAACTCAACCCCAATCTTCACACCCTGTACCAGGGACGCGGATCTGCCGCAGCAGAAGACGTATGGATGTTCCATCGCTCTCTTCGCATCGCGACCAAATTCCTTGACGAAGAGCTCGGGTATAGCGATTATTCAAAAAAGCTGGACAATAATAACGTCCCCCCGCTGGAATTCTTCACATCCGTGAATGCCGCACACGAAGACATCGCCAAAACTCAAGAACCTGGATTTTAACCTGGGCACCACCTCAACATAATGGAAGTACGTTCCCGTGCTTCCATTTTGTATTTACACTTTTAATCAATAATCTCTTAAGTATACATTATATGTTTTATAATCATAAAAAATTATGGCTTTAACAAAGAAACAAGCTACCAGGAACATCAAATTTTATGGACTAATCAGCCTAATCTCAGGTATTACTTTTCTAGTTCCAATCATAACAATTTTTTATAAATACACAGGATTATCCACTTTTGAAATCATATTAATATCAAACATTTTCACATTTTGAATGTGGATATTTGAATTACCAACTTCTGTATTAGCTGATACATTTTGAAGAAAAAAATCATTAATGGCATCTGTTATATGCAATTTTTTATGTGCTTTATTTATTCTAATTTTTCCAAATCTAATTTGATTTTGTATCGCTGCTATATTTCAATGATTATATTACAGCTTCCGAAGTGGAACATGACAAGCATTCCTTGAAGAAAATTTATCTAAACTATGAGAAAAAGATAAATTCTGAAGATTCTTCTGAAAATTTTCTTTCTACTGAGAATTAGCTGCTATCATCACACCTGTAATATCTTCATTAATTTTAAAATTTATACCTGAAACAGGATACACAATTCTCGCTACACTTGATTGTATTTCAGCATTTATTCTAACAATTCTCACTTACCAGCTTAGTGAAACATACCAAATAAAAGAAAAAATCAAATCGTTTAAACATGCTCTACAACTAAACATTGATACATGAAAAAATGCTCTTAAAGAAGTTTTTTGAAATAAAAATATGAGAAATTTCTTAATTTATCGCACACTATCGCATCATGTCACTTTCTTTTGAATTCTCTTACTACCAATATTATCAGAAAAGTGAATGTTAGACTGGGTATCATGACTTATTACCACACTGTTTACAATAGGAAGCATGTTTGCTTGAAAATACGCATACAAACGATGAGAAAAATATTGATACAACAATTCTCGAATACGAAGTACAATATCACAAGCAATATGCTTAATCATAGCGTGAATATTTTTCAAATCACGAATATTTTTAGCTATAATCTATTTCATATTTTCAGTTTTTGATTGAATTATTTCTCCGTCATGGAACCACGAATTAATAAGACTCACAAATTGAAAATCTATCGCAACAACAAGATCAATCATCTTTGCTTGCGTAGCTTTGTATATGACTCTTATGAAATGGATATTATCATATTTAGAACCAAATTATGCTTTAATTATTCTGTGAGTTATAATACTTTCAATAAACATAATTTTTGCAAAAAAAATATTATCAAAAAAATCTGATTAATTAAATTTTATATTTTCAATCAATTCAGGAAATTTTTCCATATTCATATGTCCCCTATCTTCAAAAACTTCAAATTTTGCATTTGGTAAAATTTTATGCAGTCTTTCTCACTGAGAAAAAGGAACACAAAAATCATCTTTTGAATGATATAAAAATATTTTATCACATATTTTTCCCATCTCAGGGATTTTCTTGATATCAAAAGCAAAATCTCAAATATATGATTCTTCTGGTGGCAAATCTTTATCATCAATTAAAGCTGACACCAAATGCAATTGCCTAATCTTTTTTGGAAATCAGTTTTCAGTTAAATATTTTAGAATAAATATAGTTCATAAAGAATGCGCAATAATAATCTGACTACCATTTAAATATTCAAAAGTTTTTTCAAACTGAATTTTCCATTCTTTATACAATGCAATATTTTTATTCGGCATATCCAAAATAGCCACTTGATAATCTTCTCACAGTTCTTTTTGTAAACTATTTTTCCATTTTTTCTTTATTTCAAATGGATTATAATCCCATTTTTTCAATTCTTCCATAAAAACTTCACGACTAGGATAAGCATTTCATCATCATATAAACAATACTTGATGCATATTTAATTTTTTAACAATAAAATCTGATTATCATATAACTCAATATTTAAAACTTATATCATCTCACTCCTTCCTAAAAAAAGTTCATTCTTTATCCAAGTCAATTTTTGACAATTCATACTCTCCCACTCTAATTCTCCTAAGCATTATAAGGATTCACCCAAGTCAAAACTGCTCTCAAAGTCGATGTCATATTGACCTGATATATGTTCAAGAACCCACATCTAATATTAATTTTAACTCTGGAAAATTATAATCCAAAACCTCATATCCATACGTTTTCATCATTCTATTCTCAATTATCTGTTCTCCTTTTCTAGCCAAATCATAAAGTTTTTTTCAGTCCTTTTTCTTTGCACTAAACGGTGTTAGAGGTAATTCAAATTCCGGAATAATTAAGTCTAATTTCGATTTAATATCTTCAAGTGGAATTTCTTTTCATTCAACGTTTATCTCTTCATAATAATCTCGGTATCACATATCCCAAGTATCAGATTTCTTGGAAAAATCTATTATGGTCTCATAACTTTTATTACGTCATATTAAATCATTCAATCTTTTAGTATCTTCTCATGTTCAAATCAACATTAATCCCGTTGCAAGCGGATCCAATGTTCAACTATGTCATATTTTTTTATTTCATATCTCTCTTTTTAAAACACGAATAACATCAAAACTACTTATTCATTTTGGCTTATCTACAGCAATCAACATAAAAATATAATCAAATTTTAAAATGTAATCTATTAATATAGTTTTCCTTAATTTTAACAAGCAAAGTTTACAAAAAATTCTATTGAATTATATAAATGTATTTATATGTTGTTAGTGTATATAAATCTTTTTTATCTTTTTATACAATCACAATGGCTGGAAAATCTCGATTCAAAAAATTTTGGGACTTTGACTATTTCATTTTACCAACGGTCATCAAAGTTTTAATGGTAATTGGAATGATTGCTTGTCCTATCTACGCTATAATTACACGAATTCACTGATGAAATTTTTGGTCATGACTTTGAACTTTTATTTTATGACCTATCTGTGTTCGTTTATATTCAGAGATGTTCATGCTTTTATTTAAGATAGAGGAAAATACTCACAAAAAATAATATCTTATAGAAACGAAAAAACAATCCTGTTTCTGAAAAAGAGCAGGATTTTTTATTTTAAAATGTAACATATTTTACATTAGTCAATTTAATATAATATATTATTTATAAATGTAACGATACATAAACTCAAAATCTTTTGAAAATACACATAATATTCCTAGTATAATCTATAGATTTTGATTTTATTTATTTTTCAAAATTTCATGAAAAAACATTTAGCACTATTCTGATTAATTGCCCTATGATTTAGCTTTTTTTGAGCAGTAAACGCAAATTATGATTTACAAATAGACGCAAATAATAATGAAGTTTATCTAATGTCATGAGACACTCAGATTACTTTAGATAATGTAAACAAATACATAACATGACTAGATTCTGAATTAAATTTATGATTGACTAATACATGAAATTCACAAAACACAACGTGAAATACTCAAACGTGAGCAACTGCTTGAACTGGAACTGCAGTTTCTACATGAAGCACAGCTTGAACATGAAGTCAAGCAAACTCTTGAGCAATTGCCAGGACTTGAACTATAGCAAACACATGACGCGTACTTGGTGAAAATGTAGAAGCTGAATTATTAACATGAGACGAATTTGATAGAGCTCTATACCGAATGTACAAAAACTGATTAACTAAATACGATAATTCCGATGAATTCCGTCCTTATGACAACCTAACGAGAGAAGAATCAGCTAAAATGATCGGACAGCTTTATAGCGTATTAGGATTCCCTAAAGAAGATAAATGATTCAATTGTAGTTTTGTAGATACCAATATGTTCGATCCAACATTGGCTGAACATATCTACAATGTATGTAGACGATGAATATTTAGATGAAATGACAAAACTCAGCAATACATGCCTCATGACAATTTGAGTAAAGGTCAGCTTCTAGCTGTTCTTTTGAGAATATTTGAATGAAAAATGTCTAACGAATCTGGACAACCACGATGGATAGAATATTACGTAAAGGCTATGACTTTATCACTAACAAACGAAACAAATCTAGCTAAATTCGATCAACCTGTATCTAGACGAGAAGCTTCATTATTGATTTTCAGATTCAAAAATATGATAATCGATGAAACTCAATACAAATTATACCTAGCACGTCTTGATGCACTTGCATGAGATAATGAATCATACTTAAAACAAATAGAAGAATTACAGTCTAAACGATGATGAGAACAAAATTGATCTACAGCTGCTTCTGTAGATACATCTAATCCTGATTCAAATTGAATTACAGCAGCTAGCGGAAGTACAGTCTCCTGAAACAATGTTAGCCTTGATATAATAGCATGAAATGAAACATTAACTAACTCACCTGAATTCGTAGAAGCTATTAATTGGATGTATGATATGTGAATGACTTCATACAACACAACTGAAGCATTCATGCCATACCAAACAATTACTCGTGCTCAAGTTGCAAAAATGTTAGATAAATTCGCAACAGCTACAAACTTAACTGGAATCAACAACGCCGGAAACTGTCAATTTAGTGATGTAGCATCTTGATCTGAATACAAAGATTCAATAACCAGAGTATGTAAGTACTGAATTATGGCTTGATCAAAAGATAAATTTTCTCCAGATAAAACAGTAAGCAAAGCTGAATTTGTAGCAATGTTAATCAGACTATTCGATGGTAAAACTTTAGATGAAACTCTAAATCCTCGATGGACAGCTTACTACAAAAGAGCTATAGAAATTTGATTAATATCTGCTCAAGATACGGTAACATTTACTTCAGATATTGCTAGATATGAAGTAGCTACTTACTTATACAGACTTAAGGTTAGACTAACTATGTACCACAACTTAAATTCCAGCCAACTTTCAGATGAAATCATTAGGACATTAGATGAAACGCAATCCACTAATGAGCAATGAAAAGTTAGTGCAAAAATTTACGTAGATATATTAGCACTAAACAATACTACATTCAGTGATGGTTACGTTGAAATTCTATGAGAAAGATATAGAATAAAGAAAACTGACACAGATTCATACAATGTATGATCCAATAGCTTCGTTTGGTACGGAACTCTTTATAGTATTGAAAGCTGAGATGCTATTGGAAGCATAGCTCTTACATTAACTAATTGAGCTTTAGTAGAATGAACTATCCGTATAAATAAAAACTCTTATTATCTAACAAAAGATTCTAATACTACTACATACTATAACTTAACCCAAAGATAATAAATGATAAATATACTGTGAAAAGAAAACAACAAATGGAAAAAACTCTTCCCCATTTTTGATGAACATTCTGAGATAGTTTATCTCGATAATGCAGCCTCTACCCAAAAACCGAAAGCCGTAATTGATTGAGTATCAGATTATCTAAAGAACAGTTATGCAAATATACATCGTTGATTATACCCACTTTCTGATCAATCAGAAGAATTATACTATAAATCTAAATGTGCATTAGCGAAGCTAATTAACTGCAAACCGTGAGAAATCATTTATTCATACAACTCTACATATTGCTTAAACTTACTAGCTCAAGCTCTAGCAAATAGTTGAAAACTCTGAAAATGAGACAAAGTTTTGCTATGAATTCGAGAACACCATTCGAACATCCTTCCATGGAAAACATTATCAAAAATATTCTGATTCGAAATAGAGTTCGTAAATGAAAACAAAGATTTTGAAATTGATTGGAAAGATCTAGACAAAAAACTAGACAAACATGTGAAAGTTGTTTCTCTTTCCCATGTATCAAATGTTACATGACAAATAATGGAAATCGAAAAAGTTAGAAAAAAAATCTGACAGAAGGTATTCTTTATCATAGACTGATCTCAGTCAGTCCCTCATATTCCAGTTGATATTGAACAGATTCAATGTGATGCACTAATTATGACTGGCCATAAAATGATGGCTTACACATGACTATGAATGATGTACCTAAAACATGAACATATTAGAACACTCAATCCATTAATTCTCTGATGATGAACCGTAAAAGATGTTAGTATTGATGATTTTTCTCTCCAAAATAATGTAGATAAACGAGAAGCCTGAACTCCAAACATAATCTGAGCAGTTAGCCTTTTGAAAGCTATAGAAACTATTGAATCAATAGGTTGAATGGAAAAAATTCAAGAGCATGAAAAAAGTTTGATTGAAAAATTATGTGAATGATTTGAAAAGAGGAAAGATTCTATTCAAATAATATGAAATCTTGCCAACGATAACCGTATATGAACTTTCTCTTTCACCATAAATAATGAAAAGAATTTCAATAGAATTTGAGATATTTTTGCAGAAAATAACATATACATACGTACATGATGACACTGCGCATATCCATTGCATAAATCATTAAATCTATGATGAAGTGCCAGAGTTAGTACATATCTATATAATACTCAAAACGATATTGAAAAATTCTTCAAAATTTTAGACAAAATTATTTAACTTTATTTTCAGAAATTCTGACTTTCCAAGCTGTCTCTCCATCGAATGATGGCTTTTTCAAACTCATCAACAGTAAATTCTGGATAATACAAATCTGTAAAATAAAGTTGAGCATAACCAATCCATCGAAGCATAAATCACGATAATCTTTTTGCTAATTTTTGCTTAGTCCTAATAACCAAATCTACAGTTGGCATTCATCCAAAATCCATATACTTTTCTAAATTTTCCTGTGAAACTTCATCTCCATAATCTTTCAGCTTTTTCATCGCTCTCAATATTTCATCTTGTCATCAATAATTTATCGCCATAACAAATGTTTTTTTGCTATCTGGATATTTAAACTCTTCCATCTTTTCATTAAAAAGACTTGTCAACTTTTCTGGTAAGTCACTAATATTTCATGCTACGCGAAAATTTACATGATTTTTATGGAAAACATGATACATATCTTCCCATGTTCTTTTATACAATCCAAACAAATAATTTAACTCGTCTCATGCCCTATTCTTAAAATTTTCAGTACTCAATCACCATGCTGTAAAAACATCAATATCAGTCTTTTCAAAAACATATGTAATCAACTCTTCTCACCTCTTCAATCATTCTAAATGTCATTCTATTCACATTTTTCAGTGCTCTCTAGCCCAAGTCCTATTTCAATCCGGGATTAATGCTACATGTCTTGGATATTGCATTTTTAAATTTCAATTAACTTAAATGATACACTTCATACTCCACATTTTCTCTAGGAGTCTGGATTCCTTCTGCTATATATCTACGAAACCACGTTCTCTGTTTCTTCGCAAGATAATGAGTATTCTTTCTTAAATATTCTTCCATAGTATCGGCATCATATTCTCATTGAATATAACCAATCACCTCTTTATAACCTATTCACTGCATCGATTGTAAAGACGAAGAATATCACTGATCCAAAAGTCATTTAACTTCATCCACCAATCAACTTTTTAACATTTCTTTTATCCTCGCATTTATACGCATATT
>JAEEGI010015952.1_pt1 | contig 15573 bp, 15 predicted proteins | sample 8958751 | NCBI WGS metagenome assembly JAEEGI01 (sample SAMN16246545, study PRJNA631951) | gut metagenome | biome: gut microbiome; feature: rumen; material: KS-attached | host: Bos | place: Iran: Karaj | collected 2018-10
GTCAAGGCGCTCATCCGTGAACGGGGATTGGAATTCGTATCCGTGGAGATAGTTGAGGATGACAGGAATCAGACATGATTGAGTCCCGGCAGTTGTTTCGCCGGGGCTCTTTGCGTACATTTGCATATGATGAGGAATATGTTCTGTTTCTAATCGTTTCTACGGACAGATGATAGAGGATAATATGAATCATGCTCAGGTGCAGCCGCTCTGGGGAGCAATCGATGATATGGCGAAGGGAGAGAAAAGGGAGATTCTCTTCAAGGAATCAGGATACCGTTGCATGGCCTGTGGAAAGCGTTGGGAGAACACCGGTGTTTGGTCGATGTCGCAAATTATTCCCGTTAGGCATTCCAGGCAGGTCCGCCTCGATGGTAGGACGATCATCTGCGAGGAGTGTAGGGATAAAAAAGGACATGCCTCCATTCCCGCATATGTGGGCACGCTCCCTTTCCGGAAAAGGCTGGCTTATTGGAGCCGGGTCGACTGCGCCTGTCGCAAAAACCTCATCAGCCATAATAAGAGGAACCTTCTTCTGAGTGGATTCAATCCATTCCGTCGCATCCGGAACAAGAAGACTAAGAAAGGATCGTTCAAGTATTCCAAACTCTTGTGGGAAGAGACCCGCGGCACATGCATCTATTGTGGTATTCCCTTGAGTACTGGGGCTGTAACATATGACCATATCGTACCCCGCTCGCTTGGAGGGAGGTCGTGTTTCGAAAACTATGTGATAGCTTGCCCTGACTGTAATGTCGCCAAGGACAACCTTCTGGTTGACGAGTTCATCAAGAACTATCCAGAAAAGAAGAGGATCACATACATCCACCGGGTGAACGACCTAGTCCATTGTGGCCACATGTCAAAGAAGAAAGCCGAACTTCTACTCAGCTTCGAAAACAAGCACACTAGGTGCTTCCGGTTCCGGTTCTTCAGGAGGCTTGTTACCGTGACAGTATCGCAGACGACGATTTGATGCTATTATGACAAGTGGTCATAAAACACCCAACCAGATTCGGATTAGATGGAGAGTTTATGACTCTTTATTTCAGCTAAGAGAGACTCGGTTTTTTCTTTCCGACTCTTCTGATTATGGAGGTAAGCTAGTCGTGACAGTCTTCTTTCTCCCTGAATTCTACGGAGTTCCTCACCATTTTTAAATAATTCTGTTGCTACGTGTTTAATGGTTTCATCAAGGACTGACTTCTTTAATTGACATTCCCAAACTATGGATACGAACCAGCCCTTAGCTACTAATTGACGCCAGACTTCTTGATCGCGTTGTTGATTACGAGATATCTTCGCTGTCCAATAGTCAGTGTTTGATTTAGGCGCCGAGTATTTAGAGCAATTCTTGTGGCCATGCCAAAAACACCCATGGACAAAAATAGCCGTACGATATTTGGGCAAGATAATATCAGGTCTTCCTGGCAAGTGTTTGTCGTTGATTCGATACCGAAAACCGAGATGCCATAATCCATTCCGCAACAACACTTCTGGCTTGGTATCCGTTGAATGTATGTTGGACATACATTTTTTTCGTTGCTTTTCTGTTAAGTTGTCTGCCATCTAGCTACGCCTATTGCTCACTATTTTGGAGAGCCTATTACGAAAACAATTTCATAAAAGAGCAATTCGGACAGTTCATTTACAGGAGAAAGATTTTTGTCACGAGCTTTGATGATAAATACGTCATCCAGTAAATAACTTTTTATTTCGTTATCATGTTGAACGCTTAAGGCCTTTATAGATTTAGCGGAGGAAGGATGGTCAATATCAAGCGTCTTCCTTAAATCAGGGGTAAGTTCTAATGTTAGATGAGCACCTTTCTTAATCTCCTTGAATAATGATTCCGACAAAGGTAGAACCAGTTCATTATCATGAACAACCGGTGCAATATTGCCGACCTTATGAGCAGAAGGTAAAGCGTTTTCATCCAAAGGATAACTAAACAAGCCTAGTTGTCCTTTGACATCTTTGATAGGCTCATCAAACTCGTACACGTCTTTCAGAACCCACTGAATCTGACCTGGCTCTTCTGACGACCAAATTGACTTGTAACCTGACTCACATTTTACAATTGTCGCATAGCCAAGTATTGCACGGCGAGGGAGATCTTTAACTTCGGGGATAAGACCCATTTTAACCGCGTTGATGTATTCGGCCCCCATATCAGAGAAACCATACTCTAAATAATTCAATGCTGGTTTATCTATATTTCCGCCACAATGAATCAGGATTTTTATTGGCGTCTCCCCTATTCTCCAAGAACGGTTTTCAACATCTTTCAACCCCGTCATGATTAAAGATGCCCACGGCTGCTTTATCGTGAGCGTTTTCATCGATGGCCGAGTACTATCTATACCAGAAGGCGAAATACTTGTCGAATTATCCGCCTCATTATTTGCTCCAGTAGTTCCTACAATGGAATTTGTATCATAAAAACAATATCCTTCTGGAAGCTTGATGTTCGGTACCCATAGAGGGGCACCAGACCATCCTTTCTCTCTGGATCCATTAACCCGATAGAGTGTAAGTACAACATCATGTCGGTACTTGTCCCCTAAAGCTCTATCGTTCGGAGACAGCAATGTCCCTGTTCCTTTACTAATATCGCGATCTTTGCGGACAATGAGTTTAAACTTTGTTGCTGGTCTCTTGGAGGCTAAAGCCTCAATGGCGGAGACAAACTTTTTGTTATCGAAGTCAATGGCATCGTGACTTCCACAATGTTTCAGCAACTCAAGAAGCAGATCCTTGCTGACCGGTGCAGGGTCTCCAACAAGTTCTGCACCTGCTAGAATCTCATCGATTATTTTGGTGTTTCCTTCAATAGGTTCGTCGGGGAAATAGTTGACACCGCCTGCCGCGATGTTCAAATATTGAGCATCCAGAACATTCTTTCGCGTTGGTTGGATGTTATTTGGATAGATAATCTGACAAGTGTCAAGTCCATTCTCAACTTGTTTGACAATAACCTCATTTGCTTTATTAAGTTCAACAAATACTTTATGCAGCGACTCTGGAATGAAGATCCTAACAAGCTCCTGTTCTCGATCGTAGCCAAAAACACGGGAGTGCTGCCAGAAAGTATCTGCCTGCGGTTTCTTAGAGGTACGACAATAGTACACGACCTGTAAGTGAGGGAATGTAATACCACGGCCAAGAGTGTTTCCACCAACAACTATGTTAAACCCCTTTGATAGATCCAGGGCATTAGGGTCATTTGAGTCACGACAGACGAAACTCTTAGAATTAAGAGGAATCACCATTAATTCTGCGTCGTCAAGAATCTGAATAACGGTGTCTTTTATATCATCAAATGGCTCAAAGTCCGGCCGAGTACTTTGCAAATCTTTCCAAACATCCCTCAAATTATCCACAAATGCATCCTCTTCTGTAGAGCGTTGCAGCAGATTGAGCTGACCATCTATTACATCCTTGAATTTCGAATGGATATATACCCGCGAGCTTGGATGAATCATGAAATTACAGTTTGTTTCATTATTCAACTTCTTGTGAGCACATAATGCAAGGAATGTATAAATGCTATCTTGTAAGCCTTGTGGACATGGGATATCATCGTCGGATTTTATATCAGCAAGTTCATCCTCAGGAGTGAATCGGATACAATAACTTTTGGGGTCAGAATAGAAAAAGTTGCCACCGAGATAGCCTGCTCCTGGCTTGAAGTAATTAGTGAAGCTGGGGCGCCAATCGGAAACCATTGATTGGAGGATAATCGCTTGAGGTGTGGCGGTCACTTCAAAATAGAGGGAAGAAGTCGCTGTAGACTTTATTTCATCTAACCTACGGTTAATTGTACTAACACGATGACGGTTAACTAAAGTATTCAAACTAGCAGCATCGCCTTCGTCATCAAAGATCACCAACGGTTGACCCTTGAATGTATTCGAAGCGACTAATAAATCCTTCCATTTCCTGAGAATCGTCGTATTCTTTTTGAGAACTATGACAAGTGGCTGAGCTTGAGTTAACGCTCGAAATTTCTCTTCATCGTGTTCGGTCAAAACAGTAAACAGAGGAAGGGAGGCGAAGACTCTATTGTATGTTTGGCGCTGAAGGTCAACATTATCGGTCGTAAGAAGAAGGAACAACCGATACCCTTCATCTGCCAATCGAGACATAATGCCCAGCATTTGACCAGTCTTACCACTCTGAACGTTACCAAGAAGTAATCCTGTTGCCGGAGAAGTGAAGTTAAAATGTTTTTTTACATTATTAAAAACCGCCTCACTTGTTGAAAGAATTGAATCTTTGAGTCCAGGATTACTGATCCCACTCAAATAAGACTGGATGTATGTCATACTACTGCAAGCTTATATACCAAAAATCTTCGGTGGACTTCTTGAATACAAGTTTCGATTTTCCAAAAGCGTTTAAAGTCTCTTGGGTTACCTTCTCTCCACATCTAATTACCCCCTTATTCTCCATTTCTCCTTTAATCCATTTACCGAGAATGCGTAAGTCTTTTGAAGATCTAAGGTTCTTGCTATAATCCCCCTGTCTTTCACAATAGAAAGAATAATGGTTTGGAGTTATGACTTTGAAGGGGCCCGAATCTTTATCGGGCAATAAATCAGCGTTAGGAGTCTTTTTAGACACGATTATCTCAACTTCATACCAACTGCGTGGGCTATATCTTCCAGGCATCTTTCCTGCGCCGAAATAGGTATTGAGATTGCTCTTCTCTTCTGTTTTTAAAGGGATTTCAACTACCTGATCGGTCAGCTTAGACATAGCAGCTGTATACTCGTCGTCAGATAGTTTCTCGACATAGTCAAGGCCTTTTAGTAAATCGGTCTCCGGCTCCAAAAAAGTAGTGATTGGTGTTGCCGAATCAAATTCAGTCCCTAAATCCTGGATGATTCTATTAATGTTTGTGTCAATAAACAGTCCATCCAATCCGGAAAAGAAAAGGTCGGACTCAATGGTGTTCTGTGATGTGCCCATAAAACTGGCAAGGTTTGAGGAACCAATAAAACCGCCAAGACACGCCCCCGAAGCATCATTGAATGAATACATTTTACCGTGGAAAAGAGCATGAGGAGAGACATAAACCTTACCAGCGTGATTGCCAGAAAGGTAACTGTTTAGATCAATCAACGTGTTGTACTGCAATTCCGTGAATCCTTCAAGGTAGTTCATTCCGATGAATAAGTCCACGGTGAGTGACCCTTCACGAATGTCAACTAGACGTTTTAATTCGACAAGAGAATCACTTGAAATAAAACCCGTAGCAACATTGAACTTTGCCGCTGTGTTAAGAAGGTTTGTCCGATAATCACCTACTGTCTTGTAAGTGAGGGATCTTAACATCGGATTCCTTGTAAAAAGATAATCCATTTTACAACTGCATTATGAGTTTGTATCGTTCTTCGAAGGGCATGTTTTTAAGTATCTGGAGTTTCTCCTGAAGGTTGACCCGTTCATATTCTCCAGTAAAGAGAGGCTTGAGCGCATTTGCAACTGCGTGAACCCCGACAGGTGGTACAGCATTGCCAATTTGCCTTCGAACTTCTGTGGTATTACCTACAAAAACAAAATCATCAGGGAAAGACTGGATTCGGGCTCTTTCTCTATTTGTGAGAGGCCTATTCTCCGGATAATGGTATCCCCATGTTCCACCTCCGCCTTGAGCGATTATGGTCTTTGATGGTTCATCAAGTTTGACGCGACGATAGACATGACTGATCATCCCCTTAACATAATAAGGGCTATCCTTTGGAATATCCGTAAAGTTCCCACCTTCGGGAATAAGACTGATGACCTTTTCAGTGCGTGCTTTAATATTCAGGTGTTCATTGTTATAAGGCACATCTTCTACGCCTTTGAACGCTTCGCCAACAGTAACGTAAGGGAGAAGTCCATCTCCAACTCCATGTGTGGGTTTGGGATGATGAAAATCAAATCCGGTATCTGAACGAATGCCAACAATGAGGACTCTTTCCCTAAATTCAGGAACGCCGTATTCCGCAAAATCATACAAATGAGGAATGACAACATATCCGGGTTCGATGTTTTGGAAATCCTCAATGATTTGCTTTATGGCTCTTCTTCCGTTAGCAGTCAAAATGCCTTTTACATTCTCGGCCACAAATGCCAAAGGTCTTTTGGCATCTACAAAACGAAGAAAACTCTTGTATAAATTACCTCGAGAGCCATCCAGACCGGGCTGTTTCCAAATAATGGAGAAATCCTGGCATGGGAATCCCCCAAGGATAAGGTCGCAACCTGGAATTGTGGGATCATTATACGGGTCAATTGCTTCAACATCGCCTTCGCGAATAATATCACCAAAATGAAGGCGGAATGATTCGCAAGCCTCGTGTTTGAAATCGTTCGCCCACACGGTCTGATAACCGCCAACTTGTTCGAAACCCAAATCTAGGCCACCACACCCAGAAAACAAAGAAATGATGTCTGCCATTATATCGTTTTTTAAATGATCAACTGTTCATAGTTTTACACTCTACTCGAAGTAGTCTGTGTCTATTTTTTTTAGTTCATATGTTTTTTTAACACTGACGCCGACATTATACTCAATCATATAACGTGTTAGCTCATCTCCTGAAATTAAAACAATCTGTTTGCCCGTTTTCACTTGAAAAGAACGCGCTTCTTTAGAGAAATCACTGGTTGTAATAAAAACCCCCTTTGTGGCTTTTTGTTCATCCAGAGCACCGCTAAATTGTTGTACTTCAGGTTTGCCTACTTTGTTTTCTGATTTATATCTTTTTGCTTGAATATAAATCTTCTCAAGACCTAGCTTGTCTTCGTAAATTATACCATCAATTCCATCATCATGCACATATGGGGTTACTTCAGCAGAACCATAACCCATCTTTGATAGAAGATCGAGTACAAGATGCTCAAAGAAATAAGGGGACTGTTCAAGTATCTTCTGAAGCAGCTCTTCTGAAAGATCCTTATAAATTAAGTCCATAGCTGACTCGAGTTGCTCTGTAGGAGTAACAACTGGAGAATCATCATGGTCGTTTTGTATAGGAATGGCTTCTCTTTCAGGAGCTACATTAGGATTCCCTGTAGCATATGACGCAAATTCAGGATACTCCATCAAATCCTTCTTACGGAGATCCGTATGACTCTGTAGGTATTCTCTCCCCCTTGAAGAAATACGGTATACGCCACGAGAAGGAAGATCAATAAACAGAGCACGACGTAAATACTGTCTGGTCCAGTTAATCCGGTCATTCAGTTGTGTTGAAGTGCCATTTCTGGTCTTTTGGGCACAGTCTTCTTCCGTCAAATCAAACTTTTCAATAATAGCTTGGCGAATCTCTCTTGTTGTCATGTCTTTTTCGCCGACAAAAGCAAGAAACGGATATAGAAAGTCTTCAAATATAGGAATGGCCATGATTCTATTGATTAATTGTTTTAGATGAATGCAATAGATCCCCGACTTCGACATCAAGTAATTTGGCGACTTCAACCAATGTCTCTAAGCCGGGTTGTGCTGAATTTGTACACCACTTAGAAATGGTTGCAGGGTCTTTTCCAAGCTGTTCTGCCAACCACTTATTTGTCCGTTTTTTTTCAGCAAGGACAACTTTAATGCGGTTAATATCCTCTTTCATGAATATGTAAGATTTGCGAATTATGCAAATTTAGTGAATTATTCGAAAAGAAAATACGGTACATTAGAAAAACCGCATCACATAATAATTAAGTCGAATCTGTACCATGTTCTGGGACAGCTTGACTATACCTTTGCAAATACGCAGATAAGAAGTAGAAAAGCGTTATCTTTGCGTAACACAAGACCAGAAAACAGTTAATAACCTCCGATTCCTATTTAGCAATGGACGTCCAACCGGATAAACAAAACATCGACCAGGTATTCTCGAATACCGTCTATTACATTGATTTTTACCAGCGCCAGTACAAATGGGACAAAGATCCTGTCAACAGATTGCTGGAGGACATCTTCTACAAGTTCAATGAGGAAGATGACCGGCACAAGGGCCTGCTTCTTCCCGCCGACCAGCTTGTCGCCAAGTATTCCTGGTATTATTTGAACACCTACGTGACGAACAAGGACCAGGAAACCGGCAGGTTGTATGTCGTGGACGGCCAGCAGCGTCTGACCACACTGACCCTGATCCTCATCCGGCTCCGTCACATGGCCAAGGAATACGAGTCCGAGCTCTATGACTGGATCTCCCAGAAGATCAGCGGTACCCAGGGGTACAAGAGGACCTTCTGGATGAACCACGAGCATGACCTTCCTACAATCCAGGCGCTGTTCGATGGCGCCGAAGACGTCCCCGAAGGTGATGGCGTGACCGGGAAGAACATGAAGGTCAACTACGAGATCGTCTCCAAGAGGCTTCTGAAGGAGTTGACGGACAGGGACAGGTTCGAGAGGTTCGTTTTCTTCTTCCTCCAGCGTCTCGTCATCATCCAGCTGAACGTGGAGCAGACCGATGTCCCGATGGTGTTCGAGGTGATCAACGACCGTGGTGTCCGGCTGAAGCCTTACGAGATACTCAAAGGAAAGCTTCTTGGCCAGATCGACAAGGAGTCGCTCAAATCCCTCAATCTCAACGACCTTTGGGAGAAGCAAGTGAATGCCATCAACTCGTACAGCTCGGAGTATTCCGATGAGGTTGACAACTTCTTCATCGCCTTCCTGCGTTCCAAGTTCAGTGACACAGTCAGTGAGAGCCGTAAGTATGACAAGGGCTATCACAGGTCCATGTTCTCGTTCACAGACCTGGACCTTGACCATAACCCGGCCAAGGTGAAGGACTTCCTTCTCAACGATTTCAAGTACTATTCGGATCTGTATCTGAAGCTCCTGAAACTGAGCAGGACCGAGACCGAGGGATATCGTCATCTCTTCTACAACTGGCTCACCCAGCGTGATTCCCAGCTGAGGCTGATTCTGGCGGCGTGCACTCCGCATGACCCGGACGAGGACGAGAAGATCAAGGTGGTTTCGTACGAGACGGACCGGATGGTCACCCTCCTTCAGCTCCAGCGCTGCTATGGCGGTGGTAACCGGTTCAACGAGCTGTCCTATGAGATCGGGACGAAGATCCGGAATCAGGATGTGGATACGATCCGGAAAGTGTTCAACGATGCGCTCATCGACGAACTGAGGGACAAGCTGAGCATCCCTGAGCTCTCGGAGCCGTTCAGCTATGCCTACTTCAAGGATACCGGTATCGATCTGGACAAGCGCTTCAAGCGTTACCTCTTTGCCCGGGTTGAGCAGTTCATCGCGGATAACACCTCGATGAACATGCGCCACAACATCTATAACCTCGTCGCCAACACCGGCCCGGTCAACGGCTTCCATATCGAGCATATCATCGCCGAGAATGATGAGAACCGTCATCTCTTCAATGACGATCCCGAGTACTTCAACAGCCAGCGCAACCGTCTGGGAGGCTTGCTCCTGCTCAAGGGAAGGGACAACGAGTCCTCGAACAACGAACCCTATGAGAAGAAGTTGGAGTCCTACGCGAATACGCTGTATTGGAATGAATCTCTGCGTTCTGACAGCTACAAGTCCAAGCTGGATTTCGAGCAGATGATCAGCAAGTTCAAACTCCCCTTCCGTGCGCTCGACCAGTTCGGACCGGATGAGCTCGAGGAAAGGCAGAGGCTGCTCTACAATATCGTCAAGATTATCTGGAGAGGCTAGAAATGGACAAACACGCGGTCAGAATCGAACTGTTCGAATCAACTCTGACTCTTCTCCGTCAGGGCTGGTACATATCCAACTCGGGTCAAAGGAAAAGTCTTCCTTCCGTGGAAGAGGTCATGTCCGCGGCCACGATGTACCGCGAGCCTGTGCGAGTACTCATTGATCCCGTTGCTCCCGTTCAGACCGAAGTCCGTGTTGAGAACGATGACTGCGTCGTCGTTGCTAAGCGGCTCATTGACGAGGGGTATAATCCTGCCATGCTGAACCTGGCCGACCTCTATACACCCGGCGGCCTTGTGGAATACGGCTCCGGAGCCCAGGAAGAGAACCTGTGCCGCCGCAGCAATCTCATCCTGTCACTCTACCAGTTCTCCCAGGCCCGCATCCGGCAGTATCCGGACCTCGGCCTGTTGCAGCATGCCGACCAGTATCCTATGGATGAGCGAAACGGTGGTGTCTACAGCGGTATCGTCACGTTCTTCCGCAGTCCTGAATCTGAAGGCTCATTATTGGAAGAGACGCCGTACAACATCCCTGTCATCTCCGTGGCCGCCCTCAGCGGGCCTCGCATTGGATCTGATGGAATGATGCTGACGCAGGAAACGGAGATTACCCTTGAGAAGATGCGCACCATCTTCCGGATAGGTATGGCCAACTTCCACGACTCCCTTGTCCTTTCTGCCATGGGCTGTGGGGCGTTCGCAAATCCGCCGTCACACATCGCGAAACTCTTCCACCAGGTCATCGAGGAAGACGAGTTCAAGAATGCTTTCCGGCTCATCGATTTCGCCATCCTGGACGGCTATCGTACCGGCCTGAGGCATAATCCAGACGGTAACCTGTTGCCCTTCCAACGAGAATTTGGTGTGCTTTGAATTCGGCTAAACAAACACCAATCTGCCTCGGTCCCAAAGGTCCGGGGCTTTATTTTGACTTTTCTTATGCTGTACCACGTTCTGGAACAGGTGCCCGGTAACTTTGTACCTGAATTCAAAACACACATCGCTATGGAACAGAACACCACCCCCGCAAAGACCCAAGTCTACAACCTCGTCATCCTCGACAAGTCCGGCTCCATGGAGTCCATCCGCAAGGAGGCCATCGACGGCTACAATGAGACACTTGGCGCGATCCGCGCCGCCCAGTTGAAGCACATGGATACCCAGGACCACTTCGTCTCTCTGGCAGCTTTCTGCGACTGCGGAATCGACATGATCTATGACAAGACGCCCATCAAGGACGCCGACAAGCTCACCAAGGAGAAGTATGAGCCTTGCTGCTGCACTCCCCTCTTCGATGCCATCGGAAAGACCGTGAAGAAGCTCAAGACCGACATCAAGGATATCGAGGACGCCGCCGTCCTGGTGACCATCATCACCGACGGCTATGAGAATTCCTCGAAGGAATGGACCGGCCCCGCCATCAAGAAACTCATCGACGACTGCAAGGAAGAGGGTTGGATGTTCTCCTTCATCGGTGCAGGCGAGGATGTCGTGAAGGTGGCCACCACCATCTCAATCACCAATACGGTCGTGTGGGAGCAGACGACGGAAGGGACGAAGGAGATGTTCGAAAACGAGAACGACGCTCAGTCCCGCTTCTACGACAAAATGGCTGCGCCCTGCTGCGCAAGCGCTTCGGTAGCCGACCGCAAGAGGATGCGCAAGCAATTCTCCGAGGAGTATTATGACAAGGACAAGAAGTAGGGCCCTCAGTAAGAGAACGGGTGTTAGCCGTAGACTCCGCTTCTGAGAGCCAAGCCGGATGGAGCGTATTCGAGACCGGACGTTTAGGCCGTACATCTCTGCGCTTGCCTGAGGATGATCTCCACAGGACATTCGGCTTTTTCATTTTATGCCGCCGGTTGTACCGCTGAATGATACAATTTGTGTTATCTTTGTACTTAGCGCCAGATTACCACGATTATACACTAGAGCAAACCGATTGACAACATGAAACCATCCCTCATTTTCTCCCAATATGTCTGGTTGGTGAACACGCTTCGCCGGTATGGACGGATGACTCTCGAAGAGATCAACGACAAGTGGCAGGATGATGAAGTGGCCGACGGAAATCCCCTGTCCCGTTCGACTTTCAACCGCCACCGTGACGCCGTTCTGGATATGTTCGGAGTGATCATCGAGTGTGATACCCAGGATGGTTACAGGTACTACATCGACAATCCCGAGGTGCTTGATGATGACACCCTGGAGCGCTGGATGCTGAATTCCCTCACCGTGGGCGCCGTCCTTGCCGACAGCCAGTCCATCCATGACCGGATCCTCCTCGAGAATGTCCCGGCCGGTGAAGAGCACCTGCAGACGCTTATCCAGGCCATCAAGACCGGCCACAAGGTCGAGATCTGCTACGCCAGGTTCGGCCACAGCGGATACAACATCTACGTGGCGCCGTATGCGCTGAAGCTGTGGCACCAGCGCTGGTATCTGCTCTCCTCCAACGGTAAATACCTCATCACGTATTCGCTCGACAGGATGCGGTCCGTCAAGGTCCTGGACCAGACGTTCAAGCTGCCGGATGGCTTTTCGGCCGAAGCCTATTTCAGCGAGTTCTATGGTGTGCTGACCGACAACGAGGTCCCTCTTAAGCACATCCGTGTCCGCGCCTACGGCCAGACACCGAACTATATGCGGACTCTCCCCTTCCATTCTTCGCAGAAGGAGGTCGAGACCACGGATAACTATTCCGACTTCACCTTCGACATCAGGCCGACCTATGACTTCCTCAATGCCCTCTCTTCCGGAGGACCCGACCTCGAGATCCTGGAACCGAAGGAACTGAGGAAAGAGATGAAGGAATGGCTCCAGTCATCGCTGGATAAGTACAAAGACGAATAATTCTTTGGGTGTACCATCTTCTGTGACACTGCCATTATATCTTTGCAGCAGATAACAGAAATAACCAAATCACAGTCATATCATGAACAAACAAGAAATCGACCAGAAAGTTCCGGTAAACCGCCGCAAATTCTTCCTTACCAATACCAGCAATCCGGAGGATCACGGTTATTCTAGGGAGCAGGTCCTCGACATGCTTAATATCGTTGCCGAGTACGATGAGCACGAGGCGTTCAACGATCCTGGTTTCGTCAATGACATCGGAACCTTCTTCGAGGATGGTGTCTGCGTCGAGAAGGACATCGACCAGGCCGTCTACTGGTATGAGCGGGCCGTCGCTCTAGGTGACGATCTCGCGAAGAGCAATCTCGCTGATGTCCTGCGCAAAGGCACGTTGGGATATCCCAAGGACCTGAAGCGGGCCTTCGAGCTGTACAAGTCCTGCCATCTCCCCTATGCATATTATCGCGTTGGAGAGTTCTATGAGTACGGTTGGGGTGTGGAGAAGGATCTGGAGAAGGCGAAGGAGAACTACCGGATTGCCTACCGGGAAGACCATGCCCTAGCCAAGCGTAAACTTAAGGAATTCGATTTCCTACACTAGTTTCGTATACTTATTTCGTTTATTTGATTATTTCTTTGAGGCTGTACCAAGTTCTGGTGCAGCCTCACTTTTACTTTGCTCTCGGAAACAAGTTAAGACCGTTTAATCTCAAAACGCTGATGCCTTATGAAGAGCAAAGACAGAAAACCAGTGAAGAAAGTCCATCTGACCAACTTCCACATTGCCGGATTCGGCTACTGGGAAGGCTGTGAGGCCTTCGAGCAACTCAAGATCGGAACCAGGCTGGATCTGATCCGAGAAGAAGACAACCCCTTTGACCCTTATGCCGTGGCAATCTACTACGGCGAGTACAAGCTGGGCTTCATTCCCCGTGGCTCCAACCACGACATCTCCAAGTATCTGGACATGGGTCTGGATGACATCTACGATGTCCGCATCACCCGCCTTACACCGGACGTCCATCCGGAGCAGCAGGTCGAAGTCATCGTCAACATCAAGAATCAAAGCTAATCACTGGCAACCATGAAAAGATTCCTCTCACTCCTGCTGTCACTATTCGTGATTGTCCTGATGGCCTCTTGTGAGAAGGTGGAGCCCAGCAAGCCGGACACCACTTATACCATCACGATGGCCATGTCTTCCGTTACGTCTTCTTCGACCGTCCACTACGATCTCACGGCCTATGAATACAACGAGGCCGGTGAGAAGGTGGCCAACAACGCCTTGAATATGGCTGTCAACGGATCTACGAAGACGTTTACCGCCAATTCCCGTGCTGTGAAAGTCAAACTGTACATCAAGATGTACTCCGACAATTCAGCCATCTCGGCCCAGTATCTCTGGGTTCAGCAGGTATTCTATCTGGAGGAAGGGAAGAACATCGAGCTCAAGGTGGAAGACCACACAAAGGTAGGAAAGACTGAACCATAAAGATTGCCAATAGAATCCCACCCAACCAGGGGGACTGCCAGGATGGAAGAGTAGCGCCGTCATCGGGTCAGCAAACCGTCCTGGCAGTTTTTTCTTCAAATCTCTATGATGTGTTCTCTCTTGGCACAAACTTCTGCTATCTTTGTATCCATATGCAACCGTATCCGATATCAGACAGCGACTCGCTTGAGCTCGCCTTCGCCGGCACCGTCAAGGCCGGTTTCCCTTCTCCGGCTGAGGAAGTTAGGGAAAAGCTTGACCTCGTGAAGCTGCTGGTGCAGCACAGCGCCTCGACCTTCTTCTTCCGCATCGACGGTATCTCGATGGTGGACGCTGACATGGACGAAGGCGACATCATCATCGTGGACCGCGGCATCGATCCGCACAACGGCTGCAAGGCCGTCTGCTTCATCGACGGCGAGTACACAGTCAAGCGCGTGGAGATCCACGAAGACGGTGCGGTCCTGCTGCCCTGCAACGAGAAGAACACCAAGTATAAACCCATACCCGTCGGACCGGACAATGACTTCCTCATCTGGGGCGTTGTCACCTGGGTCATCAAGAAGGTGTGACGTCATCTCCCATGCGACGAAATGTCCCACCCGGATGCGAAGAAAGTTCACACTCCCCTGCGAAAAAACTTCGCAACTGATGGGGAAAAAACTTCCCCACTATCGGTGAGATAATTACACCAAGTAAAGCACCGCAATCATTTATAAATGTACGCCTTAGCTGACTGCAACAATTTCTTCGCCTCGTGCGAGCGGGTCTTCCGTCCGGAACTGAACGGGAGACCGGTCATCGTGCTCAGCAACAACGACGGTTGTGCGGTGGCCAGGTCCAACGAAGCAAAAGCGCTCGGCATCAAGATGGGCGATCCCCTCTTCAAGATAAGGGACATCGTGGAGAAGAATCAAGTCCAAGTCTTCTCCGGGAATTTCGCGCTGTACGGCGACATGTCACGAAGGGTGCAGGAGGTCCTGAGGAACTACTCCCCTTCTGTCGAGGTCTATTCCATCGACGAGGCGTTCCTGGACCTGGACGGTATCGACGTGGACTTCGACAAGTACGCCAAGGAGATCTCCCGGGAATGCTGGAGGCAGACCTCCATTCCGGTGTCCGTCGGTATCGCGCCGACCAAGACCCTCGCGAAGATTGCCTCGAAGCTCTGCAAGAAATACCCCAAGTTGAAGGGCGGCTGCTACATGCACCGGCCGCAGGACATCGAGAAGGTCCTGAAGAAGTTCCCTGCCGAGGATGTCTGGGGCATCGGAAGGCGGATGATGCGTAAGCTCGAGGCGATGGGCGTACGAACCGCCTGGGACTACGTGTCCCTGCCGGAAACCACCGTGAGGATGCTCTTCCACCTGCCCGGCTACAGGACGTGGAAGGAGCTCAAGGGTATCCCCTGCATCGCGCTGGAGGACCTGATCGAACCGCGCCAGACCATCTGTGTGTCGAGGAGCTTCAGCAAGGAGATAACCACGCTGCAGGAGCTCTCCGAGCAGGTGGCCAACTTCGCTGAG
>JAEEGI010015957.1_pt1 | contig 15572 bp, 12 predicted proteins | sample 8958751 | NCBI WGS metagenome assembly JAEEGI01 (sample SAMN16246545, study PRJNA631951) | gut metagenome | biome: gut microbiome; feature: rumen; material: KS-attached | host: Bos | place: Iran: Karaj | collected 2018-10
CCGTGTGGCCTCTTTCATTCAGCATTGGGATGTAGTGTAATGGTAACACACCGGACTTTGACTCCGATATAGTGGGTTCGAGTCCCGCCATCCCAGCCAGCTGCCCCAGTAGCTCAGTAGGCAGAGCACCTGCCTTTTAAGCAGGGTGTCCGGGGTTCGAATCCCCGCTGGAGCACCATAATTGTACGCTAATCTTGATACGATTAGCGTACTTTTATTTTGCACCCCGGGAAGAACGAAAACCCCTTGTGACAAGGGGCTTGCAGACTTCTCGCATACGAAATCGAGATCAGGTATTCCCCGACAGAGTCATTCTGACGGGGAATTTTGCTTTTTCAGGGCGTATCCTGATTCGTTTTCATTTGAAATCGTGTGCAAGATAGGTAATCGTGTGCGAGATGGGTAATCGTGTGCAAGATGGGTTCGGCTTGAATAATGTCGCCCAACTCCCTTTACTGGTGCTCCCGTATCCATTGCATTAGGAATGGACGGTCATTATTTTCCGGCCGTTCGATCCATTGTGAGCACATCATATAATCGATGCCATTTATGTTGACAGGCTCACTATAATACCGCGCTTTATCAAATGCAGTATCAGCTTTTACAAGGAGAGGAAAATTCAGATTCAAGACTTCATTACAATATGCCTTGCTTTGAAGCTGCAACACTTCTCGGTCAGATAGATGACCGCTCTCCAGGATTGGTCGCATGACCAGCTGAGCGACCTTTCCAATTTTCATTTCAGCGTAGGTTTCTTCAGCTTCTTCAACAGTCTGTGCGCGTGGGGAAACAAGAGCGGCAGTCTTATCTAAGGCAGATGAAGATGCTTTCTTCTCAAACATCTGCATCATCTGATAGCTGCGGATGAACAGCTCGTTTGTGTCTGCTACGCCGTTACTGGCTTTAAGGATCGGTAGAAGTACCTTATCCCGGAAGTCGTCATTTGCGATTATCCGAAAAGTGAAATGGAATCCGAGGTCATCCATGATCATCTGCATGTCGGTCAGACAAGGGCTAACCCCCTCAAGGATGCTTTTATTGATTTTCGGCGAGGCAAAAATGATCTCGGCTTCCTGTGCGCCAAGATATCCGAAAATGCACATTGCTGTTCTGAGACTCTTAGCGATGATTTTTTTAATCGTTGCCTCACGACCTCCATAGTTTACGCCGGCCTCATGAAAAGCAACATCAACCGCATAGATTTTATTGGTACCGCCCTGTACTTCAACCCCAATGGCATCGCACTCAGCTTGCTGGAGCAGTTGGGATAGAGAAGATGTTTTCTTGTAAATGCTGTAACCGTATTTCTCGGAAAAGAACTTGTCGGTCAAAGACATAATCTCTTCAAGCCGCTCTTCGTTGTTCAGTTGCCACTGTGAAGATGTCGTCCAATTCGTTTGAACGATTATATAACAAATAAAATGGTAAACTTCAACTGTTTTTGGCATATTAGCAGAACAGGCACTCCGTTACGGAAACGGAGTGCCTGTTTTATCCGTAATACTCAGCATACCATTCTGCAAATGCTCTAAGCCCTTCCCGAATTTCGATTTTCGGAGTAAAACCGTAATCTCTCTCCAGTGGCTCGGAATCGGCACAGGTAATGGGAACATCGCCCGGCTGTATACCGACCAGTTCCCGGTGCGCTTCAAAATCATAATCCGTCGGAAGAATTGTCGCTCTGACAAGCTCTTCCTGAAGGATGCTCACAAAATCCAGAAGGTTTATGGGCCGGCCGCCACCGATGTTATACACCGCGTAAGGAGCGCCCCCTTCCGGCTTCCGCTCCGGCACACCCAGCATGACCCGATAAATTCCTTCCACGATGTCGTCTATATAGGTAAAGTCCCTGTACATGTTGCCATAGTTGAAAATCCGGATGGTCTCACCGGCCGCCAGTTTCTTCGCAGCACTGAAGTAGAACATGTCCGGTCTTCCGGCAGGCCCATAAACCGTAAAGAAGCGAAGCCCTGTAGCCGGTATTCCATAAAGCGCACTGTACGCATGGGCCAGCAGTTCATCGCTCTTTTTTGTGGCCGCATACAAGCTCACCGGGTGATCCACCCTGTCGTCCGTGGAGAAGGGGATCTTTTTGTTCCCGCCGTATACGGAAGAAGAAGAGGCATAAACAAAATGTTCAACCGGGTAATACCGACATGCTTCCAGCAGGTGGAAGAATCCGATAATATTGCTTTCAATGTACGCGTCCGGGCAGTCTATGGAATAACGAACACCCGCCTGGGCAGCCAGATGCACGACCACATCAAAATGATAGGTACTGAAAAGCCGGTTGATGAGTTCCCGGTCACTTATGGAACCGCGCACAAAGAAGTGTTGGGCCCGTGATGCTGCCGCTGCTTTCTCAATCTGTCGAAGGCGCCACTCTTTGAGGCTGACCTCATAATAATTATTCATATTGTCGAGGCTGACCACCGTACCGGACGACAGTTCTTTCAAGAGGCGGATCACCAGATAGGCGCCGATAAATCCCGGACTTCCGGTTACAAGGATTTTTTTCCCGTTCAAATTAACTGACTGCATAATGACTATTCTCCAGAAACGAGTGCGGAGATCTTCTGCTCCCACTCAGCAATCTTCTTTTCCTTGCTAAACTCCTTTACTCGCAGGGTTGAGGCTTCCCGGTATTTTGTTTTCAAAGCCGGGTTTTCCATCACCTGCAGCATTGCCGCGGCCAAATATTTTTCACCCTCAGTCTGAGATAAACTGAATAAATCATCCACATCCTTATCCAACCGGCAGACGATCCCGTATTCTCCCATCATCATCGTTTCTACCGTCTTCCCATACGCTCTCTGCGGGGTCAGCAGTTCCCTTGTCCCGGCGCAGTCCGTGCATATTACTGGCAAGCCTAATGCCATCGCCTCCAAGACGGAATTGGACATTCCTTCATATAAAGCACTGTGCACCAGCCAGTCGGCATATTTCATATACTTTATAGGGTTTGTCTGATAGCCGCACAGCATCACGTGCTCAGAGAGGCCGTAACCCGAAATCATCTCCTTCAGGTATGGCTCCAGTTTCCCTTCCCCGATGATAAATAGGCCCGCGTGCGGGTATTCTTTGACAGCCTGGGAAAAGGCCTTCAGCAAATGCCACTGTCCTTTCTGGAAAACCAGTCTCCCGCAGTTGCCGAAAAGGATATCATGAGACTCCACAAACCCCAAAAACGCTGGATCCCTGTTTTCCTCTTGCGCCATGGACTGTACCATTGCCGGATCCACAAAATTATGGATCACCGACACTTTCTCGGAAGCGACATGAAAAAGTATCATCTGGTCTTGTGCCACATCCTCGGATACGCAGATAATCGCATCTGCGCAGTTCTGGAAGCGCCTTGCAACAGAATCAACCAACGCGTGCTCCGGTGAGATATCTTTTGATGTCCTGTGTCTGCCCGATTTTGAAATCAAATTACGAATGGAAATCACCGTTTTGCCATCACGGGCCGTCATAATATTATATGCATTCGCACCATCAAGGAATGACACAACCGCATCAAAACGCTCCCGTTTTCGCAGGTGCCTGATTTGTTCGAGCCGGGCGAACCAGTCCAAAACCGCCAGGTGTGACTCAACGGGGTATCTCGGCTTCAAGTAAACGAGCCTGACGCCGGGGGCGAGCGGATAGTTCCTGTCCGGGTCACAGTTCCGGTAGCAGATAGCCGTAACATCGTGTTTTTCAGAGAGGGCATTCATAATGTTGATTTCCGCTCGTTCCGCCCCGCCGCCATAAAGATTGCCAATTATAAATGCTATTTTCATTCCATCCCCGACGCTTCTTCAGTATGAAATCATGCTTACCCCAGGTTTTTATCGGCCATGTAACTGAGATAATCGGAAAGCACGGAATCTGTTTCTCCGATTTCCCGGATCAGACCGTCGTGAAGCCATAGAATTCTGTCGCACAGTTCCCGCAGGGTGTTCTCCTGATGCGAGACAATCAGCGCCGTCCGGTCTTCCTGTTCGATCAGCTGGCGCATCTTGTCATAACTCTTTCTGCGGAAATGGGAATCACCAACGCTGAGCACTTCGTCAACCAGAATAATATCGGTCTCCAACATCGCGGTAATGGAAAACGCCAACTTGCTGGCCATGCCGCTGGAATAGGTGCGTACCGGCATGTCGATGAACTCTCCCAGTTCCGAAAAATCGATAATTTCCTCTATCTTTTCCTTCAGCAGCGTCCGGCTGAAGCCCAGAAGGAGACCGTTCAGCATAATGTTTTCCCTTCCGGTAATTTCCGGCTGGAATCCCGTTCCCAGCGACAGCAATGAAATGCTGTTTCCCTTCCGGTCAACGCTTCCCTCATCCGGGGCAAAGACACCGGCCAGCGTCTGCAGAAGGGTGCTTTTTCCGCTGCCATTTTTCCCGACAATGCCCAGCACTTCGCCTTTGGCGGCATCAAAAGAAACGCCGCGCAGCGCGTCCACTTTTTTCCGTTCGCTTTTTTTGAACTGAAACAGTGACTGCTTGATGGAAAACGCCCGCCTGCTAGTGTAGGACAGCTTCAGATTTCTGACTTCAATTGCGTTTTCGCGCATCACATCACCTTAAAATAACTGTTTTCATTCTGGTAGACGGTTACAACGGACAGCGCAGCCAGCAGTGTGCTTACGCCCGCCCATGCAAGCAGAAGACCAACATGGGTAACCCTGCCGAAAAGAAGAACGTTTCTCACCTGCGTGATAAACGCCGCCACGGGATTGAAACGAAGAACCCAGTAGTTCCACGGGGCCGGAATGCGCGTTTCGATTTCAAAAAAGATTCCCGTGAAGTAAAACACCAGACGCAAAACGATATTGACCACATTGGTAAGGTCGCGGATATATACGCCGAGGTGCATCATCAGATTGCCGACGCCAAAGGTGAGCACAAAAAAACTCAGCAATACGGGAAGCAGATAGAGCATGTTCATACCGGGCGGAATCCTGTAAGCAAGCATCATGAGTGCGATCACGAAAAAAGAAATCAGCATTTTAATCGCGTTCACAATCATGTCAGACAGCACCAGGATATGCTTGGGAAGGTAGACTTTGCCAACAATGTTCCGGTTCGCGCTGATGATTCTCACGCTTTGAACCACCACCCGCTGAAAAAAATCCCACATTGTCAGACCAATGAACACATACAGCGGGAAGTACGGCTCCGCTGCCTGAAAGATGACGCCGAAAATCAGGGTATAGATCAGCATAAAAGCAATCGGATTCAGAATCCACCAGAGCCAGTTGAGATACGAGCCCGCAACTTCGGCTTTCAGGGCAGCCTTTGCCGACCGGACTGCATAGGGCCAAAAGGAAAACAGATCCTTGAAAAAACGACGAATCATTTTCTCTCCTTTAGTTCACAATCGCTTGTCCTGCCCGCCGATAGATTCCCCGTTTGGCGTCGATCGCCTTCAAACCCATGGACTCAGGATCAGCAATCAATTCAATTCCCTTCTGATCTTCATCCACGGACACAAACAGGAAACTGTTTTCCGATAGAGAAGCGGCCAGTTTTCTTTGGACCTGGGGGATCGCCTCGCGTGAGAAGAACTTCAGAACATTACGGCAGAGAATCACGTCAAAACCGGTCGGGAATGGATCCTTTAACAGATTCAGATTTTCTGTGTGAACAACGGCCTTCAGTTCTTCCCGAATACTGAATTTTTTTGGTCCAGTTTCTACATGGCAGCGATACCGTTCAGGGATCTCCGGAAGATGCATATTAAAGTACCTGCCTTCCCGACACCTTTCCAGCAGTTCATCGTTATAGTCCGTCGCCAGAACATCCATATCCTCCAAAGGCACATAATCCATCAGTGCCATCACAAGGCTGTACGCCTCTTCACCGGAAGAGCATGCGGCGCTCCAGATTTTCAGGTTTTTCCGGCCTTCCAATTTAGCAAGGCACTCCTGCGTAAAAAACTCCCAATCTTCCCCGCGAAAGAAGTGCGTTCCTTTGAATGTGAGGTTTGTTTTCAAAGCATCCAGCTTTTCAGGATTCTTCCGTAACATCAGGTAATATGAACGCAAATCCGGATATCCCTGTTCCTTTGCGCAGTCCAGAAGGAAGAGCCTTGTTTCGTTTTTATAGAACACCAGTTCTGGGATCAACGCTATAATTTTTTGATAGTCCCTCTCGTTAGAGAAAAGTAACTCAAGTCTTTTCAGAAGTTTTTTTATCATTTTTATTCCACGGTTATTCTCTAGTAATCTCCGTTACAACCCGAGCCATGTTCATGGCTTATTTGATGCTAATTGATCGAATTCATAAATTGCCAGCAGTGCATTCATGGGCTGAGCCTTTGAATTCATTTTTTCTTTTGCCGTTGTTTTAATAGTATGTTCTACCAGCATTCGGTCAAGATACTTCTCTGTTCTTTCTTTAAAGTCATTCTTTAACCAAATCCCTTCCAAAAACTCTCCCATTTTAGCAGATCCAATTGTTTTTTTTCGAATAGGTGAAGGAGTATATATCATTTTTTCTTTTTGAATGGTTCTCTCTAACGGGTATTTGCCATTCAGAACCCGAAGTTGCTCAAGCGTTTCGGGCTTGATTTTTCTACCCTGAATCTCGTAGTTTAAAAGTTTAGGACAGTATCGATCTAAAATCATCAGCGCAAGAAACAGCGTGTCCCTACGGTCTCTCCGGTTATAATCAAATTTAACAAGCTCCGGGTCTATAAACGGCGACAACACCATGTGATTATTCGCTAGCCAATCCAACGCCTTTCCGCAATCCAACCGCTCTGCGATCAGTTTCTGAAATATAATACTGGCATCCCGGTCGTCGTGGAAGCGACAGTTTTTAAGTATAAGGCCGATCTGGCTTTTTATATATCTATCCGCTTTCCTGGAAGAGAAGTGAAAGAAATATGGTATGCCCTTGAACAATTCTCTGTAGTTATCTGTATACTGCCTATAAGCAACAGAAACCTTACCTTCCCAAGTATTGCCCTTGATGCTGCTTGAAAGGCCTTTAAGGAAAACAACTGGCTCAATATACTGTGTAAGTCCATACTTGTTTGTGATCGTTTTCCCATATGAGCAGAGTCGGCAATTAGAAAAAGAATCGAGCGGATCAATTGTACCTACTGAAACAGCGTCATATGGATCTCTGTTAAGCGAAAAACCATAGTCATGGGCGATTTCAGAAGCAATTCTATAATCGTCCTTGTCCTTTGCCAGGTTTATTTTTTCATGAGACAACACACAGACAGAATTTAAATCAATCCCTGCGTTGATCAACATGGAAATGATGATGCGGGTGTCCAATCCCCCGGACAAATCAGAATATATTGGATATCCCTGTGATGCAAGATTCCGAAGCAGTGAAACCCAGCGTTCATACCACTCGTCCAGTGCCCTGAATCCGGCAGCATTATCCAGCTTTCTCTGAAAATATGGAAAGGCCTTGTTTTCAACCTTCATTGTCTTTGCATTAATATCAATTATTACTTCGGACTGTGAATCCAGCTTCACAATTTCCGCCGCCAGTGTATCTGTATAGGAGATTGGCACATATACTCCGGCAAACAGCGCAATAGCCGCCTCTTTATTCGGTGTTAGTTTTCTTCCTTTTAAATAATCGGCGAGAAAAAAGAAGGAATTGGATACTGCAAAATGCTTTCCCTCCCGATAAACATAGATTCCAAAAGAGCCCAGAAAATCCTGCCTGACCCGGATCAGCTCATCCTGGACCGTGATCATATCAAAATAACCAATATTCGTAATCGTGTCAGGGACCGTGCTTTCATAATAGATGTTGCCATCACAGATCATAACTCCGAATAATCCGGGTCTGACATCTCTCAGCTTTTCTGAATCAATTACAAAAAAACAATCCTTATTTCTGTTCTGGATCATACTTTGCTATCCCCTCACGTTAAAAAACAAATCTACTTCGTGAATTTATTTTTATATTGCTCTATTAAATCATTCAGATAGTTGAAATCGATAACCTGTGAACAGATGCTTTGGTCCTTTGTGATTATGTGATAATAGCTACATACACACCTATTCGAGGAACATTCCTGCAACTGGCATAGCGGAGAAAACTCTCCCTTAGCTGCGTCTCCTATCGGTTCTTTATTGACAGTATTGGGACAACGATAAATAATCCCTTTATTGCTTACGGTAATCGCAGTCCAACCCGCATCACAGTAGTATTCTTTCGGGTTAAAATATGGAACATCATCCAGCGCTACTCCCATGGCCTGTATATTGATAAATCTTCTGTATTCCCCAGAAGTCAATTCCACGATCAAATTCTGTTTATTGTCATCAAAAGCCGCGATTTTCTGGCGTATTTCGTCTGTAAAGTGTGTTGGATAATCACGTATGATAATTGGATTACAACTAATACATGTTTTTTCCAGCCTTTTTTTTGTATTCAGAAACTCATAGAAATCTTCATCCGAAATAAGCGGAATTCCGATACTTGCTGTACAAAAATGCTCTTTTTGAATCACTTTCTTTTTTCTGAGCAGATTCAGGACTTTGTCCCGGCGCCTTGTGCGGTCGATCTGAGAATGGTTTCTGATGTATTCCAATTTCCCACATATTGTTTGTAATGTTGTGTAATCTTTATAAAATGAAGCCCCAATATGTAATGATCTTTTGCCCGCATAATCCGTTTTTTTAAACACAGCTAACAAATGATCATAATAATCCTGATCAGCAGATAGATTTGTTGTGATGTGGACTGCGATTTCCCCCTGAAAGGGCATATTGATGATATTTGCAATTAATTCAGGTAATTCTGGTAGAATTGTAACCTCTCCACCGATTAGGAAAAGGCGAATAGCTGTAAAATTTTCCGAATTTATTTTTTCTATGATATTCCTTATACCCAGACTAATTCTCCAGCGTAATTCTGCCGATTCACCCTTTGCATGTTCTGCATGTGCTTTCTTGTTTCCCTGAATACAAAAGCTGCAATTGTAATTACACAAACGGGTAACATTCCAACGGATGATATAGGTTCTGATACTCTCTTTTAAAAGCACAGCCGTCATAACATCGTGATTGTTCATATCTACACCTCCGTTTCACTTTCTAAAAGCGCTTGATTTTAATCTCCGATTAGTCTTTGCCACTGAGCAACCAACCCCTCTTTTGAAAAACACAGTGCTCGTTCCAGGCTCTTTTTCCGGTAGTGCTCCCAGAGATCCCTGTCCTTTATCAAAGAAATCATTGCCTTGGCAAGGATTTCTTCCTCCGGTTCCAGGGGTTCCATCATAAGATGATTACCGGAACACTCTGGAACAAGAATGCCGTACTCTGCGAAATCCGCCGTGCAGGTCTTCATGGCATAATCCGTGTCTGGAGCAAGGATTTCCCGTGGGCCGGAACGGCAGTCCGTTGAAATCACCGGTAGCCCCATTGCCATCGCCTCCGCCAGTGCGTTGGGAAAGCCCTCATTGAAGGAAGTCTCCACAAACACATCACAGCGCGACAAAAGCGCGTAAGGATTATCGCACCAACCGGGAAGCAGGACCCTGCCGGTCAGGCCGTTTTCCCCGATGACAGAGCGCAGAAAGTCCGCCACATTATCGCGGCCTTTTCCTTCCCGCCCGGGAATGACAAGAAGCGCACCCGGATGAGACTGCAGCACCGTGCGAAATGCGCGGATCAGATGCCACTGTCCCTTTTTCTCCGTCAGCCTGCCAGTGGAGACAAAGACAAATTCTGCTTCCGCAAGCGCTTTTTCCAGCCAAGGGTTCTGCAGGGGCAAGTCACGCTTTCTGCTGATCTGTTCCAGATCCACCCAGTTATAGATGACCTGCATTTTCTCAGCCGGAATCTCATAGATCTCGGTAAGGCAGTCGGCAATCTCCTTCGCCACAGGGACAATAATGTCGGCGCGATCGCTCACGGTGCGGATTTTAGCCCGTCCGCTTTCCGTCCAGTTATCCGCCGGTGCATATCTGCTTTCGGGATAACTGCGGACGGAAACAAGGGTGCGCTCGCCAGAACAGGACATGACGTTAATGTAGTTGGCGGAATTCAGAAAACTGATTGCGCAGTCCACACCGAACGCCTGTTTCATCTCTCGCACAATACGAATCTGAAAGGCAAGGTCGGCATTCTGCACTTGCTCCCTGACAGGGTCCACAAAGGCGTCCGGCAAAGATTTTGCCCAACGAGCCATGCGTTTTCTGATTCTGAGCAGCAATTTCTCCGGCCGGTTCGCGACACTGTTTTCCGGCTTTCCCGCCGCTTCACACACAGCGTCGCTTTTATGATCTTCCACCCAGCGGTATACATTATAGCAGACAACCTTGCTGGAACAGGGGTAACTCTCAACCCCGTCCTCCCGGACTGTGGTGACAAGGTACACCTGATGTTTTTCCGCCATCCGGGACGCCAAAGAAACGATTACTTTTTCAGCGCCGCCGCCTGAAGTGCGCGGAACTAAAAACATCAAAACCGCCATTGCTTTCTCCTCTTTTAAAGGCATTCCGATTTCCGTTCAAACAGGCCGTGCCGGTCAATACGACCATCATCCAGACGGGTCGGCTCAACGCCCAAATCGCTGTGAACAAACTGCGCGAGAAACACACGCTCCACGTCCGGGCCGTTTTCTGCACACGGTTTTCCGGGCTGAAGATCTTCCAGAACGGGTTCAGCATCCTCCCGTAGACTGTTCAGCTTATAGTTGTCCTGCCAGCGGTTTTCCCCGTTGCCCCAAGAAACCAGATGCTGCAGATCCAACGTCGGGTTTGTGTTGGCGTTAAAGCCGGTAAAGCAGTTTGCATATGCGAGACAGTTCCGAACAGCATGCCGGACTGGCATGGACTCGCCGCCCAGCTTAAAGCCGGAACCGGCCGGAATTGGAGCATTCTTTCTGCCGTTTTTATAGGCAATGCAATCAGAGAGCTCCACAGCACCGACGGGGCCGATTACACGCTTTGAATACAGGTCAAACCCGTCGTCAACATTGTGGTGCGCAATGCACTGAGAGAAGCGGTTGCCCTCACCGACAGAGAGTTTTGCCCCGAATCCGTCCGCATTGCACTTTGCCGGGTCGGCGTTCCGAAACGAATCACAGTTGGAAACCAGATTATCCGACGGCCATTCTTCCCTCCGCGCACCCGGGTAACTGCAGATCAGAATCCCGGTATCGCCGTTTTCACAGGCGATACACCGCTCGATGGTGTTGCCGCTTCCACTGATCATCAGGCCAACCGACGGGCCGCACCGAAAGATCAGGTTTTCCAGGCGCCAACCGCTGCCCTGGAGCAGCATGACGGGTACTCTGTTTTTCAGCCGGGATCCGTCCAGAACAGCCACTCCCGGAGCGAGGGCCCGAAGGCTGGCCTCGGGATCCGGCTGACCGGAAGGGAGCTTCGGAACGAGAACGGTATCCAAAGGCTGGTAGATGCCGGGAAGCAGAATGATTTCACTATTCCGCTGTGCAAGCCAAAGGGCCGTCTGCAGGTCGAACGGCCGCTCCGGCGTCCCCTTCCCATATGGGCGGCCGTTTGGCGAGGCATAAAGCGTACCGGAGTGCCCGCGCCGAAGAAGCAGCGGGCGGGTTTCCTTCAGTTGCCCGCGGGAGAAAGGATAGTCCGGAAAACGCAACTGAATCGCATCCGGAGGAGTCCGACTGCCTTTGCCGGAAGAGCGTTCAAAGGCGGGCTCACTGACCTGTACTGACAGACGGCCCGCCACGCCGAAACCGACATAGAGCTTTCCAGCGTCCTGGACCTGCAGAAAGTCACAACCGGGAAAGCGAATGTGTTTTGTTTTTCCGTCGGCCTGCACAGAAGCGGTAAAACCCCGGTCGGTCTTCCGTAATGTAAGGCGGACCGATTCCCCGGTCCGCAGCGTTTTCCCGGGCGTTATCCCAGTAAAGACACGGGAAGCGTCTAACTGCCGGGAATTACCGCACAGTTCTGCCGCAGGATCCGTATGCCCGGAAACCACCCTGACTCCACAGTCATATTCATCATAGATCAGAGCTCTGTGTCTACCAACAGAGAGGAGGTTTCGAAATCTGCAGCCGCTGCGGGCAGACGCAAGTGTGTCTACGGCGAAGAGACCGAAGCCCGACTGCCAGCCCGGAAAGCGGTCCGCATCCGTGACTGTAAACGTAGCGGAAATGACGAAGTTCTCTTCATCGGGCTGAATTTCTGTACAGAAGAACAGGAAGCTGTCCTCGGAATCCCCGAGTTTGCCGACTTCAGAGCGAAACATGAGGTTCGTGCCCGAGGTAAGCACCGCACGGTACGAGACGCTTTTTTCCCCTTCCGGGGAGAGCAGGACGGGTATCCCGTTGATCTCCACCACGCCCTTTGCATTCGCGATTCTCGTCAGAATCCATTCCACGGAAACACACCCCTCCTCTCTGAAATCACTGATTAATCAGTAGTTATGCGGAGTTCAATCCCTATAATACAGATCTCGGGTATAGACTTTCTCTTTCACATCGCCCAGGGTGTCCCTGTCAAAGCGGTTGGCAAGGATTACAGCGCTTCGCGCTTTAAACAATTCCAGGTCGTTTACGACGGTTGAGCGGCAAAACTCGCTTCCGTCTTCCAGCAACGGTTCATAGATGATCACCGTAATTCCCTCGTCCCGGATGCGCTGAAGGACGCCCTGAATTGCCGAAGCGCGGAAATTGTCACTGTTGGATTTCATGGTCAGACGATACACGCCGACCGTGTCGGGATGCCGGGCAATAATCTGCTCGGCAATGAAATTCTTGCGAACTGCATTGGACATGACCACGGCCTGAATCATCGTCTGCGGAACATCTCTGTAATTTGCCAACAGTTGCCTTGTGTCCTTGGGCAGACAGTATCCACCGTAACCGAAAGACGGATTATTGTAATAGTTTCCAATACGCGGGTCCAGACAGACGCCGTCAATAATCCGTTTTGAATCAAGCCCTTTTGCCTGGGCATAGGTGTCGAGTTCGTTAAAGAAACTGACCCTTACTGCGAGGTAAGTGTTGGAAAACAGTTTGACTGCTTCGGCCTCAGTCGGGCACATAAGCAAAACCGGAACGTCTTTCCTATGCGCTTCCCGGCTTTCCTCCGTCTTCTCAACACCTTCGAGCAGCAAAGATGCGAACATCCTTGCTTCCTCCGTCTGGTTCTCTTCGCAACCAATCACGATTCGGCTGGGATACAGGCTGTCATATAGAGCTTTGGACTCGCGCAGAAACTCAGGGCTAACCAGGATCCGGTCCGTGCCGTACTTTTTACGGATCGACTCCGTATACCCTACCGGAACCGTCGACCTGATGATTATCAGCACGCCCGGATTCACGGCAAGCGCCTGCTCCACGGCATCCTCTACGGCGGAGGTATCAAAAAAGTCATGCTCTTCGTCATAGTTCGTCGGCACGGCAATAATCACCAGGTCGGCGGAGCGGTACGCTGTCGCCTTATCCGTGGTAACATGAAGACGAAGCTTCCTGGCTCCCTCTTTTGCCTCCCGGAAAAAACGCTCGATCTCAGGGTCGCAGATCGGGCTAATCAGATTATTCAGTTTTTTCGCCTTTGCAGCGGTCGTCGTAATAGCCGTAACCACATGATGCTGCGCAAGGAGAACAGCCAAGGAGAGCCCAACATATCCTGCGCCAGCGACGGTAATGTTCAAGTTCTGATCCCTCCCGACCCACAGCAAAACGTTGTTTTCCATCTTGCATACCACACATTATTACATAAGTCCGCCGAGGAAAACAGCGACTGTTTTAATATTATACTACCAAAGTCTTCCAAAATGCAATATGCTGACATCACCACTATCCGAACAAGAAGCTGTGGTTCCCACCTGCAGATGGGCATCCCATTTCCCATCAGCAGGCATTAATCATCAAAAATTTTTTAAATGCGCATTTTTGTGCCGGTTATTGATTCTTCTGTTGATTCCTCCTTTGTTAGAATCCAGCCATAAGATCAAGAAATGATTTGTTCCTAAAAAAGGAGGACATAACAATGAAGCGCAACGGAAGCAGTTCTTCTGGGTGCTCCTCTGAAAGAATGTCCACTAAAAGACCGATTGCTTTGATTCTTGTTTTGTAATATGCTACGCTGCCGTTTAGATACTGCTTCAACAGGTCACTTACCAACTGATGCCGGTTGCCCTCAAATTCATAAATACGTCTAGCCTGGTTGTATTGGCGATTCTTATCATCATCACCCCAAGGAAGCGGCGTTTTGGTGCGCTTCTGAATATAATCTATCTCATCGTCGCTATACCCTTGCTCTTTCAGCGTTCCAGGATTTCCAAGAAACTGCTCCGCAATCTCTCTATTCCCGTCAAGTAGAGCCTTTTCAAATGCAGTTTCCTCGCCATCGACCCTCGGGGAAACCGGAGCTTTTTGCTGATCTGAATCTGCCTGTGAAATACTTATAACGTCTTCAGCGCGAATAATAACCTTTTCTGTCGGCGTAATTAGCGCAAGAAGCCCATTGCGAATATCAAACAAGAAACCCGATAATTCTACCTGATCATCATCTTTTCTGCACACAATCTTCACCCAGTGAGCCTTATACTCCTGGAAAACAATCTGTGCAGTGGTTTCTTCTGCGGATTCTTGTACTTCCGTATATGGTTCAACAGAAGCAATAGACGGTAGCGACAATTGGCGGCCCTCCATCGTTATGGTTTCACCATCAAAGAACTGAATTGTCCCGGTGAAACGTGAGCCGTCTTGCAGTACCAAAACAATCTGATTATGGCTTGAGAAAGATTTGAATAATTCTTTTATGATATCCAATTCGGTCATGATAACTCCCTCTTTCTCAACAAAATATCTATTTGGAATAATTGGTTTTATCTCAAGAGCTTACAATAAACCAGTTAAACATTATACCATATCCAGTCGATTCCTTCCAGTCCCATATGGCAAAAAAGAATCCTGCCAACGGCTGAAAAACAAGTGGTTTGAAATGCACCCCACCCATCAAAAATGCACCCCACCATAGCCCCGGGGTGCATACGTATCAAAATTAGCGTGGAATCCCAGAAAAAGACCTCTGATCATTATGATCAGAGGTCTTTTGCATTTTTTAACGTATCGATCGAACTCTATTTAAAAACTCTCTTCCGGGTCAGGTTCCGCATGCATTACTCCAGGCATCTCAGCAGGCATCATATGGTCAGCAACTGCAAGCCGTGAAAAATATTTTTCATGAGCTTCCTCATAGGCGGCATTGAACTCCTCGTCGCCGCCGTCATGAAGGCTTTCAAAGTAAAGATGTTCGTGATCGGCAAGCTCCGGATTTATACGAACCACCGTCGCGACGCCAACGTTTGAACATACTGCAGCGATACGACGCAATTCTACCATCAGATTTGTAAAGCTAATATCCGCATACATGGAACACTGTCCCAGACTCATGCGGCGCAGATGATTACGCTTCAGAACAGTTATCAGCTCGCCCACGATCTGGACGATCGGTTCGATCTCATGCGCAGCCTTCACATCACGATTCTGAAAAGTCTTTTCAGTTTCATCCAGAATCTGCGCAATTGCTTCAACGATAACTCCAATCTCATCGATCGCCGTCTGCGAAAAGGCGGTTCCTGTATTTGACAGATTCGCCCCAATCTC
>JAEEGI010015958.1_pt1 | contig 15571 bp, 8 predicted proteins | sample 8958751 | NCBI WGS metagenome assembly JAEEGI01 (sample SAMN16246545, study PRJNA631951) | gut metagenome | biome: gut microbiome; feature: rumen; material: KS-attached | host: Bos | place: Iran: Karaj | collected 2018-10
CCACGCGCGAAGGATTCTATGAATACACGTTCTATCTCATCTTCTCGATGATCAACCTCTACGCCCGCACTCAGGTGAAGTGCGTCTCGGACCGCATCGACATGGTGGTGAAGATGCCTGCGACGCTCTATGTATTCGAATTCAAGGTAGACGGCACCGCCCAGGAAGCCCTCGAACAGATAGACACTCGTGGCTATGCCATTCCCTATCAGGCTGACGAGCGTCGCATCGTGAAGGTGGGTGTCAGCTTCTCTTCCGCCTCCCGCACCATCGAGGACTGGATGGTGAAATAACGTATTTGCGCGCCTATGCTGAAAAGGCACGGGCGCACCGCATTTGAACCGAACCAATCTATAGAAATGCCTATCCCTGTGGTCTGACTTTTCTGAGGTTCTTTTCGAGAATTTTGCAAACAGTGCCAACTTTTCAAAAAATGGCGTTGACTTTTTGAAAAAAGGCGTTGACTTTTTGGAAAAAGTCAACGCCTTTTTCGGGTGTGGACAAGACGGAAACTCACCGGTAGCACCCAATAGTATTTTCAGCCTCTGTGCCAACTAATATATCATTTCCAGAAAAAAGCGTGAGAAAGAAATTTATTTGCTGCGTTATGCTGATAATAGGCAAAAAAATGGTAACTTTGCAAATTGTATCACCATTTCCGAGCCAATCAACAAAACCCGAACAACGATGACCGATTTTCTGAGTCAATTCCATAAATCATCGCTACACACCACAGCCACGCAAAAGGGTGGGGTAGGGAAGATGCCAGTGCTCTTCCGCCTCTCGTTTGAACGCAGTCCCCTCGTGACTGTTGTCGATGAAAATGGAAAAGCCGTAGAACCCGACTATAAACTCTACCAAGGCGAGACCTTCAACGTGCTGCGCATCATCAGCAACATCCGTCGCGAGCAGGCGATGCGCTTCAGCTGGGACAATGAAAACGCCAGCGGCATCCGCTTGCACGATTACCCCTATCTGCTCTTTGCCCTGCTGCGCTGCGACAATCTGGTGGATGCCGAACTGAAACCGTTGCGCGTCAGCAACGACCCCGCCACCATCGTGCTGCAAATCAAAGTTGACGACAAAGGGCAATGCCTACCCTCGCTTTATGCCCGTGCCGATGGAATGGCCCCCCAGCCCTTCCAACTGTTGAGCGACGTCTTTACACTGGCAGCGGGCACCATTTTCCCCATCGCTTCGATGGGCGAGAACTACCTGCGCTTGAGCTTCTTCTGCGAATCCTTCCCCCGCCAGCTGATAGAGCAATACCTCTCGGTGTTCTACAGCTACATCGACAATGTGGCACTCGACTTCGAAGACTACACGCTGGTGCTCAGTGGGCAGACCGTGTCGACCGTTCCCACCATCATCATTGAGAAAGTGGATGCCGACATGGCCCTCTACCTGCGCCTCACGCAGACGCTGCCTGGCATCGATGCCGACTTTGCGCAGCGCTTCGAACTCACCTACATCGCCACGCTCACCATGGAGCACCAAGTGCTGTTGCAACGCATTGTCCACACCGACGACAGCAACAACGAAGGCGAGCTGCGCCGCATCATCACCTCCTACGCCCCCACGAAGCAGGTGGCCAAAAACGTGTGGAACGAGGACGGCGAGTTCATCATCCCACAGGAGGTGGCGGGCCCCTTCCTGCTCCAAGCACTGCCACAGCTGCTGCGCCAATATCAGCTGCTGGGCGTGGAGCGGTTGAAGGAATACAAGGTGAAGCCCATCGTACCGAAGATGAAGCTGAAGCTGTCGTCGGGCATCGACTTCCTGGAGGGAGCCGCCTCCATCGACATCGACGGCACACAGATGACGCTACGACAGTTCCTGCAACAATACAACAAACAAAAGTACGTCACGCTGGGCGATGGTCAGCGCGGATTGGTCGACGAGCATTATGTACGCCGGCTGGAGCGCATCTTCCGCAAGGTGGAGAAAGGCGACAAGGTGAAGGTGTCGTTCTTCGACCTGCCCGAGATTGAAAACCTGCTGCAAGAGAAACTCGAGGGCGCCGCCTTCAAGCACCACCGCGAGTTCTACGAGGGTTTCAACAAACTGGCCAGCAAGCGCCTCACCACCAAGGAGGTGAACGCCAAGCTGCGCAACTATCAGAAGGAGGGCGTGAAATGGATTCAGTATCTCTACGACAACGGCTTTGGCGGCTGTCTCGCCGACGACATGGGACTGGGCAAGACGCTGCAGACCATCACCATGCTGGCAAAAGTTTATAAGACACTCCCTTCAGCCCCCGAGAGAGCTACTCATAGCAAAACGACAGAAGCCCCCTCAGAGGCAGTAGTGGGGGGCTATTCCTCGCTCATCATCATGCCCCGCTCGCTGCTCTTCAACTGGCAGGACGAGCTGCACAAGTTTGCACCGCAGCTCACCTACTACACCTACTATGGCACGCAACGCGACCTCGACGAGGCTATGAAGCATCAGCTGATACTCACCACCTACGCCCTGGTGCGCAACGACACCGAGAAATTCCAGCAGCAGCAGTTCCATTACATCATCCTCGACGAGAGCCAGAACATCAAGAACCTGGCTTCGCAAACCACCCAAGCCGTGTTCCTGCTCAATGGCAAACACCGCCTGGCACTCAGCGGCACGCCCATCGAGAACAACCTCACGGAACTCTACTCGCTCTTCCGCTTCCTCAATCCTGCCATGCTGGGCTCGCCCGACGACTTCAACCGGCAGTATGCCACCCCCATTCAGCAGCAGGCCGACAAGGAAGCCACCGAGGCCCTGCGCCGCAAAATATTCCCCTTCATGCTGCGCCGACTGAAGAAGGACGTGCTACAGGAATTGCCCGACCGCACCGAGCAGACGCTCTATGTGGAGATGGAACCCGACCACCAGCGTTTCTACGAAGAGCGTCGCCGATACTACCAAGACACCATCCAGTCGTCGGTGGAGGCCAACGGTATCGAGAAGTCGCAGATGATGCTGTTCCAAGCCCTGTCAGAGCTGCGCCGCATCGCCTCGGTGCCCGAGAGCCTGAGCGACGGAGCTATCAGCTCGCCCAAGATTCCGCTGCTCACCGAGCAGGTGGAGGAGGCCGTGGGCGGAGGCCACAAGGTGGTGGTGTTCTTCAATTTCATTGCCGGCATCGAACTCTTTGGCGAGCGGCTCACCGAGCTGGGCATCGACTACACCACCATGACGGGCAGTACACGCGACCGCCGCACCGTGGTGGAGCGATTCCAAAACGACCCCACCTGCCGCGTGCTGCTGATGACACTGAAGACGGGCGGCGTGGGACTGAACCTCACCGTGGCCGACACGGTGTATATCTTCGAACCCTGGTGGAACAAGGCCGCCGAGGAGCAGGCCATCAACCGTCTGCACCGCATAGGGCAGAAAGCCAAGGTGATGAGCTACGCCCTGATAGCCCGCGACACGATAGAAGAAAAAATCAGACTGTTGCAACAGCAAAAGCAGAACCTGGCCGACAGCCTCATCACCGGCGACTCCAGCATCACCAAACGTCTGACTGAGGAAGACATCAAATACATTTTCGGACAATGAACACCATACCACTCACCAACATCTTCGGAGAGTCGATGCCGCCCAAGCTGATACTCGAAGAGCCACCCAGCGAGACAAAGGAATCGATGGCCAACATGCTCATTGGCCGATGCAACAAGCAGACACTCCTTCGCTATGCCGAAACGTTCGTGCCATGGCTATCGCAGTATAGCGAAATCTTCCTCATAACAAGAAACGGAAAGACACGCCAGGCCACCGAAATAACACTCATGGTGAAGAGCAGCACATCCAAAAACGATATGGCGTTGGGAGTGGCCACACTGCTGGCCAGCCAGAAAAATATGCGCGACTACATCGACTCACTATCCGAAGATATGAAGACCCTTTGGCGTACCCTCCTGCTCAAAAACTATCTGTCGCACGCAGCAGCCAAGAAAATCCTCAAGACAAAAAACAACCTGTTTAGCGAGCAACGCTCCTACTACTACTACAGCTCAGGGGAAATAGTGTGGAACAAGCGCGAATTGGGCTGGTTCTCCACCACCTATCACTATTCGGCCAATAAGGACAGATACGGCTATCGCGAAAAAGAGAACTACATCACTCTGAGCAACACCGTGCGCGGCATTTTCTTTCCCCTGTTCTTCCAGCAGTTGCTCAGCGAAGGCAGCCATGCCACCGCAGAGCTGCCCAAGGGCAATTGGCGCACGGTGGAACTCGAAGCCGACAGTATGTCGCACTTCAAGCTACTCAGCAGCCTCATCAAGCAGGGCGAGTTCACCATGAAGAAGACCGGAATAACGCAAGCCGACGTGAAACGAGTGAACAAGAAACTCTCCATCAAGGATTTCTTCGACGACGGCGAAAACTCACAGCAGCAGAACATGCGCGCCAGCTTCTACATACAGGTGCTGGTGATAAACGAGATGCTAAAAGGCAACTACAGCAAAACCATCAACACCTATGAAGACACGCTGAAAGATCTCTTTGCCAAGACCGACAGAATCGAGCAATATCTCATACCCATCATCTTTCCCCACATCAAGGGGCTTGGAAAGACCTTCACCGAATGGAACCACCTGCTGCAGCTGTGCATACGCATGCTGCAATGGATGCTGACGGAGCCTACACATTGGGTGCCCATCCTCGACATCTACTTCCATATCACATGGCTCGACAGCAATGGCAACATGAGCTTCATCAACACCGAGGTGTTTGCCCAAACCAACCAGAAAAACACCAGTGAGGTGGTCAACGAAATCACCCACCAATATATCACCGTAGATCAATATACCGAAGAGTTCGGCTTAACCGCCTTAAAGTCGTTTGCCTACCTGCTCTGTAGCTTGGGCATGGCAGAGATTGCGGTCAACGACGGTAATACAATAAAGAATTCTCCCTTCTCCAACGTAGAATATCTCAGGCTAACACCCTTAGGATGCTATGTACTGGGCACTGACCAAGAATACGAGCCACCCCAGATGGAGCATGTGGCCTACTTCGAACTCGACCCCGACCGACTCATCATCCGCTCGCTCGTAGAGCCCAATCCCTATGCGCAGCTGCTCATGGACACCAGCGTGCCCATCTCCACCAACCGCTTCCAGACATCGGCCATGTCGTTTCTCGCCAACTGCCACACGCGCAACGACGTGGAGAGCAAAATCAACATCTTCCGACAGTTCATTGCCGACGAACTGCCGCCACTGTGGCAACGGTTCTTCATGCAACTGCTGCAGCACTGCCACCCGCTAATGGAAGACCGAACCAGCTACCAGCACTACACGCTGAAGCCCGACAACACCGAACTGATAGAACTCGTCACCACCGACCCTGTGCTCCGCTCCATAGTCATACGCGCCGAGGGATATCGCTTGCTGGTGAAAACGGTAGACATCCGAAAGTTTGAAATACAACTGAAAAAGCACGGCTACCTGCTATGATGCCACCGCCCTTCGCCCTCCCAAAAGGAAAAAAGCACCCACTGGTTGGGTGTGTGGCGTATTCGCCACACTAAAACATTAGTCCATCGCCCTGCTCGCAATTTTTTTTGTTTTTTCTTTTGCGTTTTCGTCTTTTTAGCGTATCTTTGCATGCTTAAAGCAGAATATCAACGATAAGCAATTATGGATTATAACTTCAGAGACATCGAGAAGAAATGGCAGAAGCGGTGGGAAGCGAATGGCACCTACCGCGTGGTAGAGGACGAGAAGAAGAAGAAGTTCTACGTCCTGAACATGTTTCCCTACCCCAGTGGTGCTGGCCTGCATGTGGGCCATCCGCTGGGCTACATCGCCAGCGACATCTATGCGCGCTACAAGCGCTTGCAGGGCTTCAACGTGCTGAACCCGATGGGCTACGATGCCTACGGTCTGCCCGCCGAGCAGTATGCCATACAGACGGGTCAGCACCCCGCCATCACCACCGAACAGAACATCAACCGCTATCGCGAGCAGCTGGACAAGATAGGCTTCTCGTTCGATTGGAGCCGCGAGGTGCGCACCTGCGACCCGGCCTACTACAAATGGACGCAGTGGGCCTTCCAGCGCATGTTTCGCAGCTATTTCAGCACCTCGTCGAACAAGGCGCAGCCCACCATCAAGCTCATTGAGCACTTCGAGCTGATGGGCACCGAGAACTGCCACGCCCTGGGCACCGAGGAGCTGCACTTCACCGCCTCCGACTGGCACAACTTCTCGGAGAAGAAGAAGCAGGAGGTGCTGATGAACTACCGCATTGCCTATCTGGCCGAGACGATGGTAAACTGGTGCCCCGCCTTAGGCACGGTTCTGGCCAACGACGAGGTGGTGAACGGCGTATCGGAGCGCGGCGGCTATCCCGTGGAGCAGAAGAAGATGCGCCAGTGGTGCCTTCGCACATCGGCCTACGCCCAGCGCCTGCTCGACGGTCTCGACGAAATCGACTGGAGCGACTCGCTGAAGGAGGCCCAGCGCAACTGGATAGGAAGGAGCGAGGGAGCAGAGATAACATTCAAGGTGGCAGCCCCCTCGGGGGCCGTAGGGGGGGCATCCTCTTTCACCATCTTCACCACCCGCGCCGACACCATGTTTGGTGTCACCTTCATGGTGCTGGCACCCGAAAGCGAACTGGTGCAGCAACTCACCACGCCCGAACAGAAAGAGGCTGTCGACGAATACCTGGCCTACGTGAAGAAACGCACGGAGCGCGAGCGACAAATGGACCACTCCGTCACCGGCGTGTTCTCAGGCTCGTATGCCATCAACCCCTTCACCGACGAGAAAATACCCATCTGGATTGCCGAGTATGTGCTGGCTGGCTATGGCACCGGTGCCATCATGGCCGTGCCTGCCCACGACAGCCGCGACTATGCCTTTGCCAAGCACTTCGGACTGAAAATCATCCCAGTGATTGAGGGTGCCGACGTGTCGGAGGAGAGCTTCGACGCCAAGGAAGGCATCATGTGCAACTCCGCCTCGGCCAAGTTCTCGCTCAACGGGCTGACCGTGAAGGAGGCCATCGCCGCCACGAAGAAGTTTGTGGAGGAGCAGGGACTGGGCCGCGTGAAGGTGAACTACCGTCTGCGCGATGCCATCTTCAGCCGTCAGCGCTACTGGGGCGAGCCGTTCCCCATCTACTATAAGGATGGCATGCCCTACATCGTGCCCAAGGAGTGTCTGCCGCTGCAGCTGCCCGAAATCGACGAATACAAGCCCACGGCGACGGGTGAGCCACCATTAGGGCGCGCCAAGATGTGGGCATGGGACACGAAGACCGACAAGGTGGTGAGTGTCGACGAGATTGACAACAAGAGCGTCTTCCCCTTGGAGCTGAACACCATGCCTGGCTTCGCTGGCAGCTCGGCCTACTACCTGCGCTACATGGACCCGAAGAACGACAAGGCCCTCGTAGGCATTGGCCCCGACGAGTACTGGCGCAATGTAGACCTCTATGTGGGAGGCTCGGAGCATGCCACTGGTCACCTCATCTACAGCCGCTTCTGGAACAAGTTCCTCTACGACTGCGGCTACTCGTGCGAGGACGAACCCTTCAAGAAGCTCATCAACCAAGGCATGATTCAGGGATGGTCGAGCTTCATCTTCCGCATCAAGGGCACCAACCGCTTCGTGAGCTACGACCTCCTCGACGTGCAGTACGACAACGAGGCCAAGAAGCAGCGCTACTACTACAATGGCAGCGAGGCCGACCCCATCTACACCGACATCAGCACCGTGAACGGCAAGGAACTCGACATCGAGAAGACGCGCCAGTGGATGCCCGACTTCGCCGATGCAGAGTTCGTCACCAATGCCGAAGGCAAGTACATCGTCAACCAGGCGATTGAGAAGATGTCGAAGTCGAAATACAACGTGGTGAACCCCGACGACATCTGCAACAACTACGGTGCCGACACGCTGCGCCTCTACGAGATGTTCCTCGGCCCGGTGGAGCAGTCGAAGCCTTGGGACGTGGCTGGCATCGACGGCTGCCACCGCTTCCTGAGGAAGTTCTGGAACTTGGTGTCCAACTCGGGAGGCGAAACGGGCGCTTCGGCCTCTTCCTTAAAGTCTCTGCACAAGCTCATCAAGAAGGTGACGCAGGACATCGAGGCCTTCTCGTACAACACGGCCATCTCGGCCTTCATGATTGCCACCAACGATCTGACGCAACTGAAGTGCAAGGACGCAGAGGTGATGAAGACCCTCGTGGTGCTCATCGCTCCCTTCGCACCCCACATCGCCGAAGAGCTGTGGGAGCAGCTGGGCGGCGAGGGCAGCGTCTGCGATGCACAGTGGCCCAAGTGGAACGAGGAGTACCTGGTGGAGAACCAGATAAAGATGGGCGTGCAGTTCAACGGCAAGGTGCGCTTCGACATGCAGTTCCCCGCCGATGCCGACAATGCCACCATCGAGCAGGCTGTTCGCGCCGATGAGCGCACCGCCAAATACACCGACGGCAAGCAGATTGTGAAGGTCATTATCGTGCCCAAGCGCATGGTGAACATTGTATGCAAATAAATGACCATTGACCACAAGCTGATACTGAAAGAGGTCGAGGATTATGTGTTCATAACCCTCGGCCTCATATTGTATGCTTTCGGCTTCACCGTCTTCCTGATGCCCTACGAGATAGTGACGGGCGGTGTGGCTGGCATCTCGGCCATCGTGTTCTATGCCACCAGCTTCCCGCTGGAGTACACCTATTTCGGCATCAACGTGGTGCTGGGCATCTTAGCGCTGCGCATACTGGGCTGGAAATTCCTGTCGAAGACCATCTACGCCTTCACCATGCTGTCGCTGCTCTTGGCACTGTTCCAGAGCTGGCTGCCCGTCGACGCCGACGGACACTTTGTGAAGATTCTGGGCGAGGGGCAGAACTTCATGTCGCTCATACTGGGCTGCACGATGACAGGCTCGGCCTTGGCTATCGTCTTCCTGAACAACGGCTCCACGGGTGGCACCGACATCATCGCAGCCTCAGTAAACAAATACCGCGACGTGAGCCTCGGTACCGTGCTCACCTTCCTCGACCTCATCATCATCGGCACCTGCTTGCTCATCCCACAGTTTGGCGATATGCTGCAACGTGCCCACATGGTGGTGTTCGGACTCTGCACGATGGTCATCGAGAACTTCATGATCGACTTCCTGATGAACCGCCAGCGCCAGTCGGTGCAGTTTCTCATCTTCTCGGCCAAGTGGCAGGAGATTGCCAACGCCATCGGCGTGGAGATGGAGCACGGCGTGACCATCCTCGACGGACACGGCTGGTACACGGGTGCCGAGCGCAAGGTGCTCTGCATACTGGCCAAGAAAAGCGAGAGCACCCACATCTTCCGCCTCATCAAGATGATCGACCCACAGGCCTTCGTCAGCCAGAGCGCCGTCATCGGTGTCTACGGCGAAGGCTTCGACCAAATCAAAGTCAAAGTAAAATCACCTACTCAACCTACTACACCTACTCAACCTACTACACCTACCATCCCTCCCACCCCCACCCCATGAAAATAGTCTTCGCCACCAACAACACTCACAAGCTGCAGGAAGTGCGCCACATTCTGGGCGACCGTTTTGAAGTGCTCTCGCTGAATGATATCGGCTGCCACGTTGACATCCCTGAGACGGGGACAACGCTCGAAGAGAACGCCCTACAGAAAGCAGAATACGTCTGGCAGCACTACCATTTGGATGTCTTTGCCGACGACACCGGCTTGGAGGTGGAGGCCCTTGGCGGCGCCCCCGGCATCTACAGCGCCCGCTACGCCAGTCTGGTGGATGAAAGCGTTTCGCCCCACGACAGCGAGGCCAATATGGCTCGATTGCTCAAGGAATTAGGAAATAATAACAACCGCAAGGCAAGATTTCGCACTGTCTTCGCGTTAATAAGAAAGAAAGCCGACACGGCCCATGCAGAGCAGCACCTCTTCGAGGGCATCGTCGAGGGTGAAATCACACGCAATCGCAGTGGGGTAGGGGGCTTTGGCTACGACCCCATCTTCCGCCCTGAAGGCTACGACCTCACCTTTGCCGACATGGGCGAAGAGGAGAAGAACAAAATCAGCCACCGTGGCCGCGCCACGCAGAAATTGTGCGAATACTTGCGCTCCTGCGGAGCTAATGAATAATAAAAATGATGAATGATAAAATAAGACTATTCATGAGACACCCGTTGAAACCATATAGCCACAGATGGATGGCATGCGCATGGCTGTTCATTCTTCATTGTTCATTGTTCATCAGTCCCGTAGGGGCGCAGGTGGGCACGTGGCGCGCCTATATGGCCTATCAAGAGCCGCAGCAGATAGTGAAGGGAGGCCACCAGCTGTTTGTGCGTGCCAGCGACAACCTCTACAGCTACAACCTCAACGACCAGAGCATCACCACCTACGACAAGGTGAGCAACCTGAGCGACAACGGCATCAACCTCATCGCCTGGAACAATGCCGCCAACCGCCTCATCATCGTCTACACCAACTCCAACATCGACTTGATGGATGCCCAAGGCAACATCACCAACATCAGCGCCATCTACTCCAAGTCGATGACGCAAGACAAGACCATTCACGGCATCTACGTCCACGATGTCTATGCCTATCTGAACACTGGCTTCGGCGTAGTGAAAATCAACATGCAGCGAGGCGAGGTGAGCGAGTCGTACATCCTCAACCGCAACGCCATCAGCATGGGCATCGCCGACGGCTACATCTACATCAAGACGCGCGACACCTTCAACCGCGTTGACTACGACATCGACAACAGCACGCTCAGTCCAGGCACCGTGGTGAGCGATGTGGTGGTGGAATATGCCGGTTCGGGCAACAACAAGCGGCCGCTGAAGAAGACCGTCGTCATCGAGGGCAACCACCGCGCGCTGATGACCCACAACCTCATCGACCCCCACAGCTGGGAATACACCGAGAGCGTGCCCGCTGGCATCTACAACGCCGACAACACCGATTGGGACACCTACCACGAGCTGGTGGCAACACTCAAACCCGACGGCCCAGCCTACAATTACTTCAACTTCATGCAGTTCAACAACGGTCGCCTCTACACCACCGGTGGCGGCTGGCGCGATGGCACCCAGTTCTTCCGTCCGGGCTGTGCACAGATACTCGACCGCGACGACAACTGGGAGTGCATCACCAACCTGCAGCCCATGGAGGGCACCCGCTTCATCGACGCCACCAGCATGGCCATCGACCCCAACGACAACTCCATCATCTACGTGAGCACCTGCGGAACGGGACTCTACAAACTGCAAAACGGCGAGCTGGTGAAGAACTACACCCCGTCGAACAGTCCGCTCAACTCCAGCTCGGGCGACAGTCCCGACTATGTGCGCGTCGAGGGCCTCTGCTTCGACAATGACGGACTGCTCTGGATGTCGTGCAGCTCGCACAATTCGAAGGGAAACATGGTGCTCAGCCTCAACACGAAGACCGAAGAATGGAGCACCTACGATGATGAACTGCTCTACAACAACGGCAACCGCCTGCGCATCTTGCGCAGCACCACCATCGACCTGGATGGAAACATCTGGATGGCCAACGACCACCACGACATGGCCTGCCTCATCAAAATCAATCCCACTACAGGAAGAATACAACGCTTTGCCGACTTCGTGAATCAGGACGGCGTCACCTACACCGTCTTCAGCGTCCACGGGATGGTGTTCGACCGCGACCAAAACCTCTGGGTGGGCACCGACAAAGGCCTCTTCATGTTCGACCACGAGCAGCAGCAGAACCCCGAGCTGGGCATGACACAAATCAAAGTGCCCCGCAACGATGGCTCCAACTATGCCGACTATCTGATGACGGGCGTCGACATCTCGGCCATCACCATCGACGGTGCCGACCGCAAGTGGTTAGGCACCGACGGCGGCGGTGTCTACCTCATCAGCGCCGACAACATGGAGCAGCTGCACCACTTCACCACCAGCAACAGCAAGCTCATCTCGAACCACATCGAGTCCATCGCCATCGACGACGCCACAGGCATTGTCTACTTCGGCACCAACCAAGGCCTCTGCTCCTATCAGGCCGATGCCACCGCCGCTTCCATCGACATGACCAAGGACAACGTCTATGCCTATCCCAACCCCGTGCTCTCCACATACAACGGACTCATCAGCGTGGTGGGCCTCTCCTTCGATGCCGACGTGAAAATCCTCTCTGCCAGCGGCAAGCTCGTCGCCGAGGGGCGCAGCAACGGTGGCACCTTCACATGGGATGGTCGCGACCGTCAGGGCCATCGCGTGGCCAGTGGCATCTACATGGTGGCCACAGCCAAGAGCGACGGCAGCAAGGGCGTAGTGGCCAAGATTGCTTTCGTCAATTAGCAACCGCATGAAGAAAACGCTGCTCTTACTTCTCTTCAACGTCATCACATGGGTGTCCATATATGCAGCGCATGTCGACACCACAGCCATCGTGCGGCTCAACTTCCCCACCCTCCACATCTACACCATCGACCAGGAGGAGCCCACCTGCGACTATGTCTTTCCACCGCCAGGAGCCTTCGGCATCGGCACCACCAACAAGAACAAGGTGCATGGCCGCGCCGTGCTGACCAAGCAGAAAGAGGTGCTCTTCGACTCGGGCGACTATGAAAAAGACGTCAGCGGCATCACCATCAAGATTCGTGGCAACACCAGCGCCTACTACTACAGCAAGAAAGGCTACAAGATAAAACTGCAGAAGAAGGCCGACATGCTCTGCCGGGGCGACGACCGCTTCAACGACAAGGACTGGGCGCTCATCAACGATGGCGACCTGGCCCTCAACACCATGATAGGCCTGAAGGTGAGCCAGCTCATGGGCTTGGGATGGACACCCGAATACCTCTACGTCAACCTCATCATGAACGGCGAATACCGGGGCATCTACATGCTCATAGAAAGCGTGGAGCGCAATGCCGACTGCCGACTCGACGTTGACAAGCAAACGGGCTACGTCTTCGAGCGCGATGCCTACTGGTGGAACGAAGACAAGTATTTCACCACGCCCATGAACAAGGAGTTCACCTTCAAATATCCCGACAGCGACGACCTGACCGACGAGCAGATGGAATACCTCAAGAACTACATGGAAAACTTCGAGCAGTCGATCGCCGACGGCACCTACCACCACTACATCGACCTCGAATCGTTTGCACGCTGGCTGCTGGCCCACGACATCCTGGGCACCTACGACAGTGGCGGTTCAAACATCTTCCTCACCAAATACGACAACACCGACACCACCCGCGTGCACATGGCCACGCTGTGGGACTTCAACTCCATCATGCGAACCACCGACAACTGGGCACGCGTACACTACAATTACTTCTACTACGAGCAGCTCTTCAACGACCCTTACACACGCTTCACACAGGTATATAAGGACGTATGGCAGAAGAATGCCACCAGCGTCTTCGAGCAGCTTATCCAGTATCTGAGCGATTATGCCGAGTCGAAGACGGCCATGTATATCGACATCAGCCGCAACTTCGACCACTACCGCTGGAACTACACCGACAACACCACCGTGAGGGACAACATCGACAGAGCCATCACCTGGTTCAACGACCGCTATGAGTGGCTCAATGCCCACATCGACACGCTATGGGTCTATCCCACCAACATTGACGTTGAACGTTCAACGTTGAACGCTCACCGTTCAACCATCTACGACCTCAATGGCCGAAAGATGCCCACCAATCGACCTCTGCGACCAGGCATCTATATCAAGAATGGGAGGAAAAGCCCCTTCCCCCCGCCCCCCCATGGGGGGGAGCAAATAGACCCCCCGCCCCCGCAAAACTAACTACTCCCCCCCAAGGGGGGGCAGGGGGAGGGGCTTCTTCCCTCAACTCATCTCCAGCATCCGCTCGATAGGCTTCACGGCTTCCTTCGCTATCGCTGCATCCACCTCCACGCTGGGCCATTCATACTTCAGGCAGTTGTAGATCTTCAGCAGCGTGTTCATCTTCATATATTGGCACTCGTTGCAATGACAGCCGATGGCTCCCTCGCTCACTTCGGGTGGCACGGGGTAGAGTAGGGTGGTGGGGCACTGGCGCCCCATCTCGTGCATGATTCCGGCCTCTGTGGCCACGATATACTCGCCGTCGGGGTGTTCCACCACATACTTCAACAAAACGGCCGTGGAACCCACCACATCGGCTATGCGCAGCACCGGCGACTTGCACTCAGGATGTGCCAGCACCAGCGCCTGCGGATGCTCCTGCTTCAGCGCCACGATGGCCTCCACCGAGAAACGCTCATGCACATGGCAGCCACCCTGCCACAGCAGCATCTGTCGGCCCGTAGCAGCGTTGATGTAGCTGCCCAAGTTGTAGTCGGGGCCAAAGATGATGCGCTCATCCTCGGGCAACGGGTCTATAATCTTCTTCGCATTGCCGCTCGTCACCACCACATCGGTCAGCGCCTTCACAGCCGCCGACGTGTTCACATAGCTCACCACGGTGTAGCCGGGATGCTCGTCGATGAACGCCTTCAGGTCGTCGGCCTTGCAACTGTCGGCCAGCGAGCAGCCGGCGTTCAGGTCGGGGCACAGCACCTTCTTCTGTGGCGACAGCAGCTTGCACGTCTCCGCCATGAAGTGCACACCCGCCATCACGATGATGTCGGCGTCGGTCTTCGCAGCCTGTCGGGCCAGCGCAAGCGAGTCGCCCACAAAGTCGGCCACCTCCTGAATGTCGCCCGTGGTGTAGTAGTGGGCCAGCAGCACCGCGTTCTTCTCCTTGCACAGACGACGAATCTCCTGCTTCAAATCTATCGGCTCATCAATGTAGCCTTGTTCCAACCATTCTTTTTTCAACATAGCATTATTATATCTTTTATTTTTTTTATTTTTAAGAAATATCTTTTTGTTGATGATGATATGTCGTGGATATGTTGATAAATTCTTGTCGTTTTTCTTGCCCATTCCGTTTTCCACCTCGTCATTTTGCTTATCCACAGCCAGTGTGAATTGTTTCTGATTGAAGCAGAGCAGGGTAGCCTATTTATCCACAATCTCTATTTTGGTGCAAATTTACGAAGTTTATATTTTTTTTCAGCAAAAAACGGTGGAAAACTTTATTTTTTTTGCCGATAAATAGGCATTTATCCCGCCCGATGATAACCTCACATAGTTATCCACACCGTTTTCCACAGTTATCCACACCGTTTTCCACACCGCTTCGCCACAGGGCATCGCACTTCGTAGGGGGGCGGACCCCCAAGTCCGCCCGCAATCGGCTTGACCCATGCGGACGGACTTGGGTGGTCCGTCCCTACGGTTCGAATACAGTTTTTGAAAGACGCGGAGCGTAATCTGTACCAGCGGTCATGAACTATGCCTGTATTATACATTTCCAGTGTTGTCTACCGCAGAGCGGTCTTTTAAAAAAACAAATTCAAGTTCCGCAAAGACGGCCTGCGCTCGGCTCTGCCGCTTGCTACCGAAGGGACGCAAGAAAGGCCAAAAAGCACTTAGCACAGGGCATCGCCCTGGGTACAAGGATGTGGAAAATTCGCCCTGAAAGGGCAAAAGCCCTATCTCTTCCATTAGCTTTTGCCAAGCAGGGCGCAGGCTGCG
>JAEEGI010015962.1_pt1 | contig 15568 bp, 12 predicted proteins | sample 8958751 | NCBI WGS metagenome assembly JAEEGI01 (sample SAMN16246545, study PRJNA631951) | gut metagenome | biome: gut microbiome; feature: rumen; material: KS-attached | host: Bos | place: Iran: Karaj | collected 2018-10
ATTCATCTCATTGATCAGCTGCTGTTTCTCGATCAGTGACAGACGCATCGTGTCATCGTAGAACGCAATGGTCCTGGTGAAATTGTCCTTGATGGTCTTAAGCGCAAGAAAAGCGCGGTCGCACATCAGGGCCACTTCTATCGAGGGATCGTCTATAACATATACGCCCATCCTGAGCGATATCTGGAGATTCGGAATTATCGAAGGCGGATCCATGTAATGGTCCGCGACATGCAGACGGTGGAAATCGTCGAGACGCATGCAGATAACGAAATGATCGGACTCCCATCTGCCGTAAACACACTCCTCGAAATCCTCGGTCTTTTTCTTGAAGGTATCGCCGATGGACTTAAGGATGCGGTCGCACTCATCCACTCCGTATACGTCGTTCAGCACCTTAAATCCGTCGATGTCGTAGCGGATTATGATATAGCGTTTGGTGGGATTTGCGTTGAGGAGCTCACGGGTCTTTCTGATGAAGGATCTGCGGTTATAGATGCCGGTCTTTTCGTCGACCTCGATATTCGCGATGAACCTGTTGCGTATCTGAACGCCCTGGGACTCCTTTGCGGTGATCCTGCGCGTGAGGAGGTTCTGGATCTTATGACGCAGTATGGGAAGATTGATCGGTTTCGGCATAACATCGTAGGCGCCGAGATCGAGAGCGTCGATCAGGTCGTCGTTATTGTCGGAAGCCGAGATCGCAATGACGGGAATACGCGCAAGCCTGTCGTCCGCAGCCATTTTCTCCAGCACATTAAAACCTGTCATCTCCGGCATAAGCAGGTCAAGGACAACAAGTTCGATATCGGTATAATGCTTGAGCGTTCTGAGGCACTCTTCGCCGTCGCCGGCAGTGACAACCTCATAGTAGGGCTTGAACTCCTCGCAGAGGATCATCAGACTGGTCTGGGAATCGTCTGCGATAAGTATCTTAACTTTTTCCGCCATATTAAATCCTCTTGATATCTGTCCTTTCGGGACGATACCCTAGTTACATTTATTCTTATCTAGTATATATAATAAGGCACGAAAACTATTTTCGCAATACTCTTAATCATTTACTTCAAAAAATAATAAACTGTCTTTCTGTATCGTGAGATTATCCGTGCAGAGTTTGCGCAACGTCAACAGCAGAAATATCCCTTTACTTTGCAGGTCAAATCTAATATATTAGATACTTAAGGATTGCGGTATTTACTGTGTTTTCCGCATCTAAATACAGAAAAAGGACATCGGTACCGTTATATGAAACGTTGGCAGGCAAATATGCTGCTCTTACTGGCGGCCATCATCTGGGGCGCCGCATTTACCGCGCAGAGTGTGGGAATGGAGCATCTCGGTCCCTTCTCATTCAATGCGATCCGCTTTCTTCTGGGCGGCATCGTTATGCTCCCTGTTGTTGCCGTAAGGCAGCGCAGCCTCAAAAAGAGTGAAACGGGACCCGCGCCCGGTCTTTCCAAGCGCGTGATACTTACAGGCGTTATCTGCGGTCTGCTGCTCACGATGGCCAATTCCATCCAGCAGATCGGCCTGTTATACACTTCTCCCGGCAAAGCGGGCTTTATCACGGCCCTGTACGTTATCATAGTACCCGTGATCGGACTGTTCTTCGGCAGCAGGCACACTTTGAGACTCTGGATCAGCGTCGCGATCGCCGTTGTCGGTATGTATCTGCTCTGCGTGAGTGACCGCTTCACGATCGAAAAGGGTGACATACTGATCATCATCTGCGCCTTTATCTTTGCTATACATATCATGACCGTCGACAAAATGGCACACGACCTCGACGGCATGACGATCAGCTGCATACAGTTCCTGACGACGGGTCTGCTCTGCTCGATAATAGTGCCTTTTACAGATGAAGTCATCACTCTCGACGCAGTCAGAGCCGCAGCTGTCCCGCTGCTCTATGCCGGCATATTCTCCTGCAGCTTTGCCTATACGTTCCAGATCGTCGGACAGCAGCATACGACCCCCACAGCGGCATCTCTGCTGCTGAGCACGGAATCGGTATTCGCCGCGATCGCGGCATGGGTGCTGATCGGCGACACCATGACCGCGCGGGAGATCATCGGAGGCTTGCTCAGCTTCTTCGCGGTGATCCTCTCACAGCTGCCCTCAAAGCGGCACACTGCGGGCGTATAACCATATCTCACAAAGAGGATTTCAAATGGATCACATCGACAAACGCGGATACCTGAATACGGATTATCTCCTCTTCCATATCAATGACCGGAACAAGGACGAGCACAGCTTCCACTATCACGAGTTCGACAAGATCGTCGTACTCCTGTCGGGAAAGGCCTCGTACATCATTGAAGGAAGGGAGTATTTCCTTGAGCCCGGCGATGTGCTCTTTGTCAATCATCACGACATCCACAAGCCCGTCATCGACCCCGACGAGCCTTATAACCGTATAGTTCTCTGGATCAACAGGGATTTCCTGACCACACACAGCACCGATGACTGCGATCTCTCACTCTGCTTTAAGCTGAGCGGCGACGCAAAATGTCTCTTCCGTCCCGACGCATCCGACCGCGAGCGCTGCATGCGGCTCCTGCTCGAGCTCGAAGAGGAACTCTCTGCCGGGCGCTACGGCGCAAAAACCGCTTCCGACGCGGCTCTTATCAGGTATCTGATATCTCTCGACCGCGCCATGACCTCTTCGGATACCAATACCGACATCCCTTTCCGCTGCGACAGGAAAATAGCCGATATTCTCGCGTATATCAACTCGAACCTTCAGGCTGATCTGTCCTGCGACACGCTCGCCGGCAGGTTCTTCTTAAGCCGTTCCTATCTCATGCACCGCTTCAGGGCCGAGACAGGATACACACTGCACAGTTATGTCCTGCAGAAACGTCTCTTCTATTCGCGCAAACTGCTCGAGGAAGGCTTCTCAATAAATGAAGCCGCTCTTGCGAGCGGCTTCGCCGATTACACTACCTATCTTCGTGCTTTTAAGAAAGTGTTTAATTGTCTGCCGAGTGACTTTAACGATAAATGATCCGGTCAGGAGCGTCTGCGGGGTCTTCTTCTGCGCCCCGATGACTTCTTCGGTCTCTCCTGCTTCATCCTTTCGAAATCGCCCTGTGTGACCTTAAAGAGCGCCTCGCCCTCATCTTCTCCGAAATGCTCGCGGAAGTACGTATGCAGCTCTTCGCGGTTCTTGCAGCCGGCCACAGCCTCATCTATCGCCTCCGCGTAAAGACTGATCGTCTTCTGTGAAAGAAGGCTGCCGAGTATCGTATAGATATATCCGAGCTTATCGGCGGTCTGTGTTTCCTCCTGCGCCTCCGGCGCGGTCTCTGCTGCTTCGGGTTCTTTTTCCGGTGCCTTATCGGCTGATGCCGGATCCTCTTCTTCGATGATTTCCTCGTTCACAGCATCCGCAGCAGTCTCCTGCCTGTTCTGTGAACTCTTTCTGCGCCTTCTGCGGCTCTTTTTCTTTGCTGCGGGCTCTTCCTGTGCCTTTTCTGGCTCCCCTGCCTCTTCGGGCGCGGGTGCCGGCTGAGCCTGCTTTGCGGCAGGTGCCTGAGGCGCCGCAGCCTGTTTTGCGGTTTTTTTCTTTGCCGGCGCGTTCTTCAGGCTGTTCTTCATCTCGGCGGTGATCGCCGATATGATGGTCGGATATACTCCGCAGGTGATGCCGTAATCCTCAAAATAGCTCTCGCAGAAGCTGACGGCCGAACGGAAGCCGTTGTCCTGGCTGATGATGTAATAGCTGCCCTGTCTGTTGCGTTCGATCATCGCGCCGAACAGGGAAACTATCTGGAAATCCATAGCGTTTTTGCCAATGTAATTGGTCTTGATAAATTTCTTGGAGGCCCTGCTGTTGTTCAGGTTCTCAAGCGTCGGTATCGAAAGGTTCATCGCGTTTTCGCTGTAATAAATGAACACCATATCCGAATCGCTTAGGGAACTCACGCCTTCGAGGCCCTCACTTCGCACGTTTTCAAGGTCAATGAAAAAAAATCTCATATGATCTCCGTTCTCTATTCAGTTGTAGAGGCGGGAAGCACTCCCTCGCAGTCAAATGCGGGAATAAAGCTCTCCTCCGCCGTGTCGCCGGTCTGGATATAGGCCTGCGTGATGCCTATCCTCTCGGCAAAGCCAATGACCCGCTCATACTCCTCTGCTGAAAGCTTTCTGTTGATCTCGGGATAACCGCTCAGATCCGTCACGGGAGTAAACTGGTTCATTATGCTGATGTAAATACTGTCTCCGTAAGTTTCGTGCAGATAGCGCAGGATCCTCTTGGAATCCGCTGTCTGTCCGGGAAGTACCAGATGCCTTACGATCACTCCGCGCGTCATGATCCCGTTCCGATCGAACACGCACTCACCGCCCGTCTGTCTCACCATCTCGGCAATGGCGGCAGAGGCTCTTTCAAAGTAATCGCCCGCACCCGAATAGCGGAGGGCCGCTGTGTCAGACTTATACTTAAAGTCGGGCAGCCAGACATCCACATAGCCTTCCAGCATACGAAGCGTATCGACCGACTCATAGCCTCCCGAGTTATAGACGACCGGCAGTCTCAAGCCCTTACTCCGGGCGAGTTCCAAAGCATCGACTATATTCGGTACATAATGAGTCGGCGTTACCAGGTTGATATTGTTAGCGCCCCTGTCTCTCAGTTCGAGGAAAATATCGGCGAGTCTTTCAACTGTGATCTTAACTCCCGCCGACGCTCTCGATATCTCGTGGTTCTGACAGTAAACGCATCGCAGATTGCAGCCTGCAAAGAATACGGTCCCGGAACCCTCTTTTCCTGAAATGCAGGGCTCCTCCCACATATGCAGCGCCGCCCTCGCGACAACTGTGTCGGCACTTACGCCGCAATAACCCTTACCACCCGATGAGCGGTCCGTCCCGCATGCTCTGGGACAGATGCGGCATCTTTCCAACAATTCCGATCTAGACATAACTGGTCTTATGCGGTCACATCGTTTGCGCTCGCAACAAGTTCAACTCCGGTATCCGCTATATTATCGCACAGAACATCACCGATTGCAACAGGCGCGTTTACCGTGATATCGTAGATCGCCTGCATGCAGTCGGCTATCTTTGCCTTAGGAATCGGTTCCTTTGTCTTTACCGCGACTACCGGGGTAACTCCGCCCTTTACGCGTACGGTCGAGGTCACGGTCCTGACGGGCGCGAGCACCTCCGTCTGCGCGTAATCATGCCCGCGCTTGCAGGTGTAGCCGGTGATGCTCTCGATCGTATCGCCGTTCTTTATTACCTCGATGCTGCATCCCAAAGGGCAGCCTATACAGGTAAGATTGATCTTTTCGCTCATATATACTCTCTTTTCCGTGTCTATGCACATGTATTGTCAGGACTTATTCAGCCGTTCTCTCCGAGATCGAGGCAGATGTTCAGCGTATCCGCGTTCTTTCCCTCAAGTACGGACTTTTTGATAACAACGTTCTCCATCTCACCGGGCGCGACTACCTGACGTTTGCGGTGGATGATCCGCTCATCGCCCAGGAAAACATCCACATAGCAGTTCTTATAAACATTGCCCACCCTGAAACGGATCGTGAGCTCATCGCCCATCATATCGGGCCTGATGATCGAAGGTACGGTATAACGCACACCGTTTGACGTCGTGACATTGATGATGCCGCCTGCCGCGCTGTCGCCGTTTAAGCAGTATGCAGCCGCGTGTGCGCCCGCGTTGCCGGCCTCCTCAGATACGTAGTCGACCAGGTCGTGTACATGGAGTACGTTTCCGCACGCGAAAATACCGGGCACATCGGTCTCCATACTCTCGTTTACCTTGGGTCCGTTGGTCACCGGATTCATGCCGATGCCTGCGCCGTTCGAGAGCTCGTTCTCGGGGATCAGGCCGCACGAAAGGAGCAGCGTATCGCATGTGTACTCCTCTTCGGTACCGGGTATGGGCTTAAGCTTATCATCCACCTGCGCGATGGTGACGCTCTCGACTCTTTCCTTGCCCTTGATGTCCACAACCGTGTGGCTGAGCTTCAACGGAATGTCAAAATCATTGAGGCACTGCACGATATTGCGCTTTAAGCCGCCCGAATAAGGCATGAGCTCCGCAACCACTTTAACCTTCGCGCCCTCGAGCGTCATGCGCCTGGCCATGATAAGCCCGATATCGCCCGAGCCCAGAATGACTACCTCGCGTCCGGGCATAAAGCCCTCGATGTTAACGAGGCGCTGCGCGGTGCCTGCGGAATAAATACCCGCGGGCCTGTAGCCGGGAATGTTCAGCGCGCCTCTTGCGCGCTCCCTGCAGCCCATCGCGAGCACGATCGCCTTTGCCTTTATCGTGAACATCCCCTGCTTACGGTTCATGGCGGTGACCTCGCGGTCCTTTGTGATGTCCATTACCATGGTCTCGAGCAGATACTCGATATTGCGCTCCTTAAGCCGGTCGATGAACCTGCCCGCGTACTCGGGTCCGGTCAGCTCCTCCTTAAAAGTGTGCAGTCCGAAGCCGTTATGAATGCACTGGTTTAAGATACCGCCGAGCACCTTGTCTCTCTCGAGCACGAGGATCGAAGGCTCTGCGACCCCCGCAGCCTTAAAGGTATCGTAAGCCGATATCGCCGCGGCCAGTCCCGCGGGACCTCCGCCGATAATGATCAGATCTCTTTCACTGTAATTATTCACTGTCATGTCTCCTGTGCCGCCGCGGACTATGCCGCAGCCGCTTCCTTTCGGTAAAGATCGTGTTGCCGGATCGATTATCCGATCACATATTTATCGTTAAGTGTTTCGTTCGGGATCAGCGCCGAGCTGCCGCCCGACTTGGTCACTTTGTAGAGCGGTATGCCGCACTCCCTGCTGATGATCTCCATCGTGCGGGGTGAACAGAAACCGGCCTGGCATCTTCCCATGCCCGCCCTGGTCCTGCGCTTTACGCCGTCCAAGGATCTGGCGCCGAGAGGTCTCTTTATCGCGTCGATTATCTCACCCTCGGTGATCATCTCGCAGCGGCAGATGATATTGCCGTACGCGGGGTTCTTCTTTATCAGTTCGTTGCGCTCCTCAAGGCTCAGTTTATTGGGATTTAAGATACCCTTTCTGGTCGCGATGAAGTTCTCCTTTTTAACCGCTGAGAGTTTCTTTGATACCATGTCCGCGACCATGCGTCCGATCGCGGGGCTCGCCGAAAGTCCGGGCGATTCGATACCCGCACAGTCAAAGAAATATTCTGCGTCGGGGCACTCTTCGATGATGAAATCACCATTCTCCTCATGCGCGCGGATGCCCGCAAACGAAGTTATGACGCTCTTTAACGGAGGGTTCTTTAAGTTCCTGCAGGCGCTCGCCCTGACCTTATCAAGCTCCCACGCGGTCGTGTTCACGCCGTCGCGCAGATCGACGTCCGCGGCGTCGGGTCCCACGAGCAGATTCCCGTGAACCGTCGGAGCTGTCAGGATTCCTTTGCCCATCTCGTTCGGAAGCGTAAATATGGTCTTGTCCACAAAGCTGCCAGCTGATTTGTCGAGCAGGAAATAGCAGCCTCGTCTGGGCTTGATCGTGTGCTTGTCGGCACTGACCATGTTGTGGATCAGGTCGCTGTAAGCGCCTGCTGCGTTCACCACGGTCTTTGTCTTGATCGTAACGGCCTCTTCGGGTTCAAAGGCTTCGTGGTTTACGGCCTCGATTTCATAGCAGTCAGCCTGCTTTTTGATATCCTTTACCTCGGTATTGAGCTTAAACTCAACGCCGTTCGCGTACGCATTCTCAGCGAAAGCGATAGTCATGTTGAAGGGGCATACAATGCCCGCAGTCGGCGCATAAAGGGCCGCAACCGCGTCGTCGGCCAAATTGGGCTCCATCCTGTGCAGCTCTTCCTTCTCAATAATCCTGAGCTCTTTCACGCCGTTCTTAATGCCTCTCTCGAGCAGTTCCTCGAGCTTCGCCCTGTCGTCGCCCTCGAACATCACAACGAGCGATCCGTTCCTTCTGAACGGGAAATCGAGGTCGCGGACGAGATCGTCCATCATCTCATTGCCCTCTACGTTGAGCTTCGCCTTTAAAGACCCCACAACGGCATCGTAGCCCGCGTGGATGATGGCGGAATTCGCCTTCGAGGTGCCGCAGCACACGTCCTCGGCGCGCTCCACAACGCAGATCTTCAGATTATAGCGGGACAGCTCACGCGCAACGGCGCAGCCCGTAACTCCCGCTCCTATAATTACAACATCGTACATGTCCGGTCCTCCGTTCATTCTTCTTTTGCCCAGCCGAAGGCATATTTAACGGCCTTATCCCAGCCTTTTATCTTCTGCGCGCGAACCTCTTCGCCGATCGTCGGCCAGAAGGTCTTGCTGATCTTGCGGTTATGGATAACGTCATCCTTCGACGCCCAGTAGCCTACAGCGAGGCCCGCAAGATAAGCGGCTCCCATCGCCGTCGTCTCAACGCAGGAAGGTCTGTCGACCGGAGCGTTGATGATGTCGCTCTGTATCTGCATCAGGAAGTCGTTCGCGCTCGCTCCTCCATCGACTCTCAAGGAGCTCAGCTCCAGCCTCGAATCGGCGTTCATCGAACCTATTACGTCATTTACCAGGAATGCGATCGATTCAAGCGTAGCCCTGATAATGTGATATTTGTTCACGCCGCGGGTAATGCCCACGATCGTGCCTCTTGCGTACTGATCCCAGTACGGAGCGCCGAGACCCGTAAACGCGGGAACCACATAGCAGCCGTTCGTGTCAGGAACTTTCTTCGCCATGTACTCCGAATCCGGCGCGGAATCGATGAGTCTCATCTCATCGCGGAGCCACTGGATGGCAGCGCCCGCAACGAAGATCGAGCCTTCCAATGCGTAATTGACCTTTCCGTCGAGTCCCCACGCTATCGTAGTAACCAGCCCGTTCTTTGAGAATACGGGCTTCTCGCCTGTGTTCATCAGCAGGAATCCGCCGGTTCCGTAGGTGCACTTCGCCTCACCCGCGCTGAAGCAGGTCTGTCCGAACAGAGCCGCCTGCTGGTCTCCGGCCGCTCCCGAGATCGGTATCGCGCCGCCGAAGAACGAGGGATCCGCAGCTCCGTAGATTGAGCTCGAAGGCATCGGCTTCGGGAGCATGCATCTGGGAATGTCAAGCTCCGCGAGGATCTCATCATCCCAGTCGAGTGTATTTATGTTGAAGAGCATCGTTCTCGATGCGTTGGAATAATCGGTAACATGGACCTTTCCCTTTGTCATCCTCCAGATGAGCCAGGTCTCGACGGTTCCGAACAGAAGCTCGCCGGCCTCCGCTCTCTGGTGCGCTCCGGGCACGTGGTCGAGTATCCACTTTATCTTTGTTCCCGAGAAGTAAGCATCGATGACCAGTCCGGTCTTCTTGCGGAAGGTATCGGTCAGCCCCTTTTCCTTCAGCTCATCGCAGTACTCAGCGGTCCTGCGGCACTGCCATACTATCGCGTGATAAACGGGCTCTCCGGTATTTTTATCCCATACGATCGCGGTCTCGCGCTGGTTCGTGATGCCTATCGCTGCCACGTCCGCCGCGGTCGCGCCTATTTTCTGCATCGCTTCCACCGCAACGCCGAGCTGTGTGGACCATATCTCGTTCGCGTCATGCTCGACCCATCCCGGCTTCGGGAAATACTGCGTAAACTCCTTCTGCGCGATCGAACAGATCTCGCCCTTTTCATTGAACAGAATGCATCGGTTGCTGGTCGTCCCCGCGTCCAGCGCCATTACATACTTTGACATAGCCTTCTCCTTTTATCATAATGACTTCGCACAAAAAAAGAGCATAAAAAGGGTAAATACGCATTTACCCTCGTCATGCTCCAATCTCTCCGTCTCTTGGATGATTAAATTTTATCACATGTAAAAACAAATGTAAAGTGTATTACAGCACCGGTTCACTCTTTTTCAAGCGTTATCATGCCTGTCAGTGAATCAAATGTGATCGTGTAATCTCCGTCTTCCTCAACAACCACAGAATCCGAGTCCTGACCGTTCTGCCCGTAATTCACATCCCACGAGTGATCCCTGCGGACCTTGAACTGATCTCCGCTCTTTAGTGAAAGATGCGCATACTTGTAATACCTGCCGTCATTTTGAAGAACCATGTCATAATCGTTGTACCAGTCCGAACCGCTGAAGCCTCCGATCACAGAATAAACCTCTTCCCCATCATCTGGACTTCTCCAATCAAAAACCGAGGCACATGCTTTTTTATATCTCAGAAGTAGTTCCTCAAGTGCTCCTTCCGATCCGTCCGAAGCCACGATCCCTTTTCCGAGATCATTTGCAAAATTCCACCACTTTCCGATTATATACCTCTGGGGAACAGAATACGGATCCTGTGCCAGAAGTGCCGAATAGCCTATATTTGACTGCACTGCCTTCGACGCAGCGACCTTCTTATTCGAAGGGATCGCTCCGCATTCTTCAAATCTCTTCTTCTGGCATTCTTCACCCGACAGGTAAGCTGCAAGCTTTGAAAGGCAAGCGGCCTTTTTTGTATCGGACTGAGGCTTTACGCCGATGGCCTTTCCGCTTGAAAACGAACCCATCTGGAAAGTCTCGCCATCCACGGTAAATATAGGCAATTTCGCCGCGCACAGATTCTCACCCCAGATTTCCTTAAGCCTTTCGGTATCCCATACACCGGAAATGATCGCCGCACACGGCTTTTTCCCGGTTATTTCGTCCGTATAATAATCTTCGGTCCAGACACCTGACGATGTGATCTGATATATTCCCTTTGCGGCCTTAAGGCCCATGTCGGAACTGAATGTATCGTAATGGGAAACAAATACGCCTTCTTCATTGGTCTCCCAGGTACTTTCACAGCCTGCGCCGAAGAATACTCCCGCCAGATACCATCCGGTGGTCAGCTGAGCGGAAAATCTGCAATTGTTCTTTTTGCAGGCCTTAAGGATACCGTCTACGGTCTTTGCATCCTCATCGGATATATATTTCCTGTTATAGAACAGGAAATAACCGTCATCGGCGGAAATGGGATAAGCATAGATCGCATCGCCCTCGGTCACTGACTTGACAGCGCTTTCGAGATTATTTTTCCTGACAGTCTCCGCGTCATTGGCACTGAGAACCGCCAGCGCTCCGTTCTTCGCAAGACGGGAAAGCTGATCCTGCGCAAAAACATAAAGATCTGCACCTGCATCAACATCGGTGATCATCTGTGTCGCCGCATCCGCACAGGACATAGTCTCTATTTCGGCGTTGAATTTGATGCCGTCGGAATTCGTTTTGTTGAATTCTTCGATCAGAGCCTTTGCAAGCTTCTTATCGGGATATTGACCGTTAATCCAAACCGTGATGTCATATTCGCAGTTTTTCAGAGATACGGCCTTCTGCGTCTTAACCTTAATGACCTTAGTCTTTTTCTGGGCAGAGGGCTTGCCTTTTTTCTCGACATACGATGCGATCTTGAACTTATAGGTCGTCTTGCTCTTTAATCCCGTAACTGTATAGCTTGTCGAAGCAGCGCCTTCTACGGTACCTGCGCTTATATACTTCTTCTGCTTCCCGCTGTACATGTAAACAATATAGCCGTCCGCTCCCTTTACGGACTTCCATTCGATGGTCACGCTTTCGTCCGAAGACGTCTTCTTGGTAACCTTCGGAGCCGCCAGCTTCTTTGCCTTTGCGTTTGCCGGAGTCACTGTCGATAACGGCAAAAGCGTAAGCATAATAAGGACAGCCAGAACAGTTTTTAAAACTCTTTTCATACTCTTCCCTTTCTTTGCGGCAGTACCGATACAGCCCGCCGCGCTTCCCACAATTTTTTTGCACACACGTGCGCGATCAGTATAACAGACAGCCCGTCCTTTCGCAACACCCGATAGTAGGAAAAGGCGCATAAAAAGAGCAGTCTCCGCCGGCCCCGATCCGGTCGGGTACCGCAGATACTGCTCTGTTTTTTGTGATATATTGCGCCTGTTATCTGAGATCCTTCATAGCGCAGCCGTCCATGTCGTCAAACGCCTGGTTCTCGCCTGCCATACCCCAGATGAAGGTGTACGCGCGTGTGCCCGAACCGGAATGGATCGACCAGCTGGGGCTGATAACAGCCTGCTCGTTGCGCATGATGATGTGGCGTGTCTCGGTGGGCTCGCCCATGTAGTGGAATACGAGATCGTCGGGACCCATATCGAAGTAGAGATAAACCTCCATGCGTCTGTCATGTGTATGGCAGGGCATGGTGTTCCAAACGCTGCCGGGCTCGAGCTTTGTCATACCCATAACGAGCTGGCAGGATTCAACCTGTCCGGGAAGGATGTACTTGTTGATGGTCCTGTGGTTGGACTCCTCGAGCGAGCCGAGCTCTACCTTATTCTGAGGCTTAACGATGACTACGCCGTCCGAAGGCTCGCCGTTCAGCTTGATGAGAACGGTCGGGCAGGTGCGGTGAGCGGGTGTACTGTTCAGATAGAACTTTGCGGGCTTGTCTGCGCTGCAGCTCTTGAACGAAATATCCTTCGCACCCATGCCGATGTACATGCCGTCCTTATAGTCTACCTCATAGGTCTTGCCGTCGATGGTGATGATACCCTTACCGCCGATATTGATAACGCCCATCTCGCGTCTCTCAAGGAAATACTCGGCGCGCAGCTCATCGCCCGCGGTCAGCTTCAGTTCCTTATTTACGGGAACCGCAGAGCCTGTGATGATCCTGTCGATGTAGCTGTAAACGAGCTTGATCTCGTCTGCCTGAAACAGATCGTCGATGAGGAACTCCTCACGAAGTCTGGTGGTGTCATAGGTCTTTACGTCACGGGGTGACGAATATGTTCTGATCTCCATTGTAATACCTCACATGTAAATTTTGTTGTCCGGTCTGCCGGATATGCATGACCCAGTACGCGGATTATATCACCATCTACCGCCGGGACAGTCCGATCCGGCGACAAATGCCCTGACCTCGACATAGCAGCCGCATTTGCGGCACATGCCCGAGATGAGCATATCGCATTCCTTACATACAGACAAACGGGAACGATAAACGCTCTCGTCTGCCCTCTCAGCCTCGGGAACCGAGGCAATGTAATTTTTTACGCTTTCGTATGCTGCCTTGTCTGCCGTCTCATAGAGCAGACAGCGCCTGCATTCACGGCCCTCCATAATACCGTCCGTGTATCCGCTTATTGAGGCTGCTTGCCGATGTAAGCAAGGATACCGCCGTCAACGTAAAGCACATGGCCGTTAACGAAGTTTGAAGCCTCGGATGCCAGGAATACCGCAGGTCCTACGAGGTCATCGGTCTTGCCCCAGCGTGCCGCGGGAGTCTTTGCGATGATGAACGCGTCGAAAGGATGTCTGCTGCCGTCAGCCTGTCTCTCACGAAGAGGAGCGGTCTGGGGAGTCTCGATGTAGCCGGGTCCGATGCCGTTGCACTGGATATTGAACTCGCCGTACTCCGAAGCGATATTGCGGGTGAGCATCTTAAGTCCGCCCTTTGCAGCCGCGTAAGCCGATACGGTCTCACGGCCGAGCTCACTCATCATCGAGCAGATGTTGATGATCTTGCCGCCGCCGTTCTTGATCATGGTCGGGATAACTGCCTTCGATACGATGAAAGGCGCGTTAAGGTCAACATCTACAACCTGTCTGAACTGTGCTGCGGTCATCTCGCACATGGGGATCCTCTTGATGATGCCCGCGTTGTTAACGAGGATGTTGATGTCGCCGACCTCCTCGGAGATTTTCTTAACCAGAGCGTTAACGGCGTCCTCATCGGTTACGTCGCATACATAGCCCTTAGCGTCGATGCCTTTTTCCTTATAGGCAGCGATTCCCTTATCTACCAGTTCCTGGTTGATATCGTTGAAAACGATCTTAGCTCCCGCGTCGTGCATGCCGCATGCGATCGCGAATCCGATACCGTAGGAAGCGCCCGTAACGAGAGCAACTTTTCCTTCAAGTGAAAACGAATTAAGAATTCCCATAATGATCTCATACCTCCTAAATATGCTGTGAATGGACAACAGCACATAGTTGTGCCGTGAACATCGTTATGGTTTCATTATACAAAACCTTGTTTCAAATGTCAAAACATTTTTGAAACTTATTCGGCACTTTTCATAGCGGCTTCGATCCTGTTGAGCATGTCGCCGTATTCCTCGATAAATGCGGCACTGTCCTCTTCTATGAACGCGATGTTGTTCTCCTTTGCGGCGAACTCATGCTTCTTCGCGTGCTCGGACAATGCGGTGGCCGCGATCGTGGCCATGGTGCTCTTTGCGGCATGGGCCTCGATGCCGTAATCCTCGTAGTCCTTTTCGGCGAGATACTTCTTCATCAGCTCGATCTTCTCGCGTCCGTCGAGAACTATGGTCTCGAGGAGCGATCTCATAAACTCCTCATTGCCTCCGAACTGCTCACATGTCGCGTCGTAGTCCATGCCCGCAACTCCTCTTACAGCATCTGCAAAACTCATACTGCTTCCTCCTTTATTTTCTTGCGGCGCCGCTGCTTCGGCAGGCTCATCCTTTTCGGGACGGGGTGCTGCGGCCGCGGGTTCGCTGTTTTCCTGTGTTTCTGCCCTGTGTATAGGCTCTTTTTTGTCCCGGTCTTTTTTGTCCCGGTCTCCTGCAGTGCTTCGCTCAAAATCCGTCAGCACCAGCCTGCCCGGCAGGAACTGCATCACGCGTTCCTCCAGCAGCGCGGAATCTATCGGCTTGGTCAGGTAATCGACAAAGCCCTCCGCCAGGTACTTATCCTTAAGCCCCGCAAACGCGTTTGCGGTAAGCACGATCACGGGCGTCGCGGTGTTCTTGCCCCTCACATCCTCGCGGATCAGATGGAGTGTTGCGATGCCGTCGGGATCGGGCATCCTGTGGTCCATCAGGATCAGATCGTACTTTTTCTTTTCGCAGACGCCGACCGCTTCCCGTCCGCCGGTCACGGTATCTATCTGTATCTGCGTGCGCTTGAGCAGCTCACCGACAACCTTAAGGTTAACGATATTGTCATCGACAACGAGCAGCTTTGCGTCGGGCGCGTGGAAGCGCTCCGTGTACTCGCCGGTGGCAGCGGACTTCGATCTGTCAACCGCTTCGGCAAAGTTGCCGATAGGAGCCGCGTCAACGATCTTCAGCGGCAATACTACCGTGAACGTACTGCCCTTTCCGTACTCGCTCTCCACCGTGATCGTTCCGCTCATCATGTCGACCAGCCTCTTTACGATGCTGAGACCCAGGCCCGTACCCTCTATCGAGCGGTTTTTGACCTCGTCGACACGTGTGAACGAATCGAAAAGCTTATCGATATTCTCAGGCTGGATGCCTATGCCGGTGTCCTTTATCACGAATTTGACATCGTAAAGTCTCGGATCGCTAAACGACGGTATCGCGCTCATTCCGAAGAATACGCTGCCCGTCTTGGTGTATTTGACTGCGTTCGAAACAATGTTGATGATGATCTGCTTGATATGCAGGTCGTCGCCGAGCAGTCTGCTCGGGAGCTTCTCCGATATCTCGAACACGGGCTCGAGGTTCTTGCCCTTTGCGCGGTCGGACGCCAGAACGATGATATCGTTGGCGAAATCGGCCGTCGAGAACTCGACGGGGATTATCTCCAGCTTGCCGGCCTCGA
>JAEEGI010015968.1_pt1 | contig 15565 bp, 9 predicted proteins | sample 8958751 | NCBI WGS metagenome assembly JAEEGI01 (sample SAMN16246545, study PRJNA631951) | gut metagenome | biome: gut microbiome; feature: rumen; material: KS-attached | host: Bos | place: Iran: Karaj | collected 2018-10
GCCATAGAATGGTGCATATGAGCTGTAGGAAGTGCCATCGCACACAACAAGTTCACGTTTATCGTCGCAGATACCTGTCAGGTCAACAGTGAAATCGCCAGCCTCGCCACAGCTCACGGTCAGGATGCGGCTGTACACGCCCAGGGCGGTGGGTGCGAAAGTCACAGGAATCTCCAACTCGGCGCCACTGGCAATCTCGGAGGCCTCACCTGCACTGAATGGTGCACCGACACTCAGCGAGGGTGTGAAAGCATTCAAGCCATTGTTCTTCACCTTGACGTTGAGCACTTTGCTCTCACCAGGATAAACCTTGCCAAAGTCAAGCGCGGTGGGAGTCACGGCGGCATCATAAGGCAGTGGGTCGCCATAGGTAAACTTGGTAGTGGGAATGAAGTCGCGCTGGGTGGCCGAAACACTTTCCAAGCTACTGCCGTTGTAGCCTTGCACGCTAGCGCCTTCAACATATTTGCCCTTGAATTCGGCGCTCATGTAACTGCCATCGACAGTGTTGTATACGCCAATCAACAGGTTGCCACCACCGTAGGCATAGGGGGTGGTGAGCTCAATGTTCAGCTCATCCTTACCAACAACATCAAGAGGACCCTCATAGACTACGGTTGCACCTTCTGTTCCCGTAAATTCAGTAAGGGTGGTGGCGTCAATTTCCTTCATGAAGATTTGGAAATTAGCATTGCCCCAGCCATTGCCCGTGGGAGCTGTACTCAAATACCAAGTCAGTTGCTTAATGTCGTTGTCTTTCATCGCGGTGAGGTCAGTGGCAGGAACCACAAACTCGCACTTCAGGAAGTCGTCGCAGTAGAAACCATAGATAGGCACATACTTGCTAGTGCTGCCACCATCTTCATAGATGGTCAACGTCTGTTGTGCGGCCATGCCCAGTGCACAGGCAACAACTGCCGCAACCAATAGTAAGAATTTCTTCATAATAGTTTGGTTTTAGTTAGTAAAAAAGGTTATTGATGTTAAAACGGGGCAAAATTAAAAAAAATATTTGATTTAAACAAGTTTTTAATCAAATAAAAAGCTCGCCGCTGGCGACGATGCAGCATTCTCCGCCCACACGGATATCGCCATCGGGACGCAGTACCGTTGTCACCACCGATGCGCGTCCCATCGCCTCGCCTTGCAAAAAGCGGCAACTACTCCCTGGTGCGATGGTATTACGGCGATGCAGGTAGTGCGTTAGTGCTGCGTTCGCAGTGCCTGTCGCCGATTCCTCGGGGATGCCATACAGCGGCCCGAAGTTGCGCACATGCGCCGTGTAGTCGTCCTCGCTCATGGCGAAGGCGTGCACGCCGGTGACTCCAAGCTCTTGGCTCATTGCTGCTAGCGCGTCCATGTCGGGCGACAACGCCTGCAGTGTGGCAACATCGGCCACGGGCATCATGATGTCGGGTAGTCCTGTAGTGATGATCTCCACTGGCCACGGCATTGAGGGTAGGGCAGTGCCGCTCGTCATCACTTGATGCAGTCGTGCAGTGTCGATGTCGCGCTTGATGACCTCGGGGCGCGCCATCTGCATCATCACCTGTTGGCCGGCTACTACTTCCAATGTACCCGCCAACGTGTGGTTATGGCACACCGCGCCATCTGGCACAAAGTTCTCGCGCCACAGCATCCCGAAGGTGGCAATCGTTGCGTGGCCGCACAGGTCCACTTCGGCACGAGGGGTGAAGTAGCGCACTGTGAAGTCGGTAGCACCATTCTGCCGTACAAATGCCGTCTCGCTGTAGCGCAATTCGGCTGCAATCTGCACCATCAGTTCGTCACTCGGAAAATCCTCGCTTCCCAGCAGCACCACCCCTGCAGTGTTTCCTCCAAACGGCGTGGCACTAAACGCATCAACAATGTAAAATCTCATTTTGTGGCATCATTTATTAGTATGCCCACAAAATTACACATTTCTCTCTAAACATCCAAATGCTCGTCACCTAACGGAACAAGGAGAGACTAAAAACCGCCTGGCGAATTGCCAGGCGGTCAGGTACCCCCAAAGGGGGTTAAGGGGACAAGGGCATGGAGCCCGATTTCATTACTTCACCATCTTGCTCGTGCTGGTGGTGCCGTCGCTATAAGTAGTAACAACGACGTTGATGCCATTGAATGGTCTGAGGCTCTCCACGCCAGCCAGGTTGTAATACTTGATGCCTGTAACGGCCTTAGCAGCAATGCCGTTCACTGCGGTGACTTCATTCTTGGTCACAAACATCATTATGTGACTCACCGGAGACTTGTCGAGGAATGACAGATAGATGGTGTAGTTGCCAGGCTCGGGCAGACGGAAGTTGGCGCCAGTGTCGTCGAGGGTGATTGGGCTATCCAGTAATGCTTCGGTGATGTCGAAGTGACCGACTCCGTTCTCGTCAGCACCACCAAGCCAGATTGGTTCACCATCAGCAGCGTGAGTGAGGATCTTGAACTCTTGGGCGGTGTCTTCTGGGTCGTTGAAGTCTTGTTGCGCAACGTCTACGGTAACACCTTCCTCGCCAATTTCGAGAAGGTTTTCCCAATCATTGAAGCCTGCCAGATAATACTTGGGCTCGGCTACTGCTTCCTCATAGGTGAAGGAAACCATCGGCAAGAAGGCAAAGGTGCTCTCAGTCCAGCCGCTGTAGCCCTCATAGCCATAATAGGCGGTATTTGGGGCACCTCCTTCGTCCGTGCCAGTGCCAAAGAAATAGGTCGTGCCCCAGTTGCCTTCTGTTTCGATAATCTTGCATTCAATGAGCAAGTTGCCGCCCTCGTAAACAAAGGGCTCATTCAGGGTAAATGTCATGTTCGCATCGCCTTTCACTGGAACAGTGGTGGCAACAGGGGTGGCACCCTCTATGGAGGTGTCAGTAAAGCCATTTTCCTCCACAACCTTGAGAGACAACTGAACGGTGGCATTTTCAAAGTTGATGAAATCGGATGCAGAAGTCGAAGGATTCTCGGTGTAGGTCTCGTAGTAGTAAGCAGTGGTGTAGAACTTGACTTCAGAAATCACACAGCCTACCATGTCTTCAAGCATATCTGCTGAATAAATCATCTGGCCCGTGGTGCCCTGAGTGTCAGCCCAGAGTCCATAGATGGGCACTGCTGGAGAATAATACCCATCAGCGCCACCATCACAAATCGTCAGTTGATTGGCTTGCGAGGCAAGTGCCATAGCAGCCACAGCTAAAAGCGTAAAAAATTTCTTCATAATGCAAAGGATTAAAAGTGAATAAAAGGGTTGTTTCAATAGATCGCAACAAAATTACAACAAATAATTTAATTGTGCAACTTTTTGGATTAAAAAATGAAGAAAATGGAGGCTCAATTGTCCCCAAGGTGAATTGTCGACAATAATAGTAGGGACGCACCTTGGCACGTCAGCATCTTATCGTTTATGGATAGTTAAATTAGCCCAGGGGACAACTGGTGTATAGCTGCACCTTTTAAAGTGAGCATTTCAGAAATGAGAACTCGACTGGGATGGACTCCCACTGCATCTGGGCATTGACAACCTGGACGGCACGGCGTGAGACATGGAGGGTGACACGGCGAGTCTGGCCAGGCTCAAGCGTGATACGGTCAAATGCCACCAACTGCCGCAGGGGCTGCACCACGGGTGCTACGGGGTGATGGGCATAGAGCTGCACCACCTCGTCGCCACGGCGATGGCCTGTGTTGGTCAGGTCGACAGTCACGTCATAGCCGTCGGCGCTCTCGCTCACCGTCATCTCGCCGTAGTGGAACGTGGTGTAGCTCAAGCCGTACCCAAATGGGTAGAGGGGCTGTGCCGACAGGTCCACATAGTCGTGCGCTGCGGGCAACGGGCGGTTGTAGTACACAGGCAGTTGGCCCACATGGCGCGGCACCGTCACGGGCAGTCGCCCGCCAGGGTCGCAGTCGCCCAGTAGCACATCAGCGATGGCGTTGCCGCCTTGTTCGCCGGGATAATAGGCAGTGAGCAATGCGTTGGCATGCTGGTCGGCCCAACACTTGTTCAGCGGCCGCCCCTCAATGTAGACTACCACTAGCGGTTTGCCCGTTGATTTCAATGCTTGCAGCAATTCGTCCTGCCGTCCCAGCAGGTCGAGTGTGGCGCGATCGCTGCCCTCGCCGCACTCCATGTCGGTGAGCGCCTGTTGCAGTGCGCTTGCCGCACCCGTCGTCTCATAGTTGGTGCCGCTGTGGCGTGCCGACGAACCGCCCACCACGGCAATCACCACGTCGGCTGCTCGGGCTGCCTCTACGGCGCGAGCGATGTCGTTGATGCTGGTATCACGCACGGCGCAGCCCTTCACATAGGTGCAGCGTGACGCGCCCAACCGTTGTAACAGTGCGTCATAGACGGTTACCACCTTGCCAGGTGGCTGGGGCGCGGTGTAGTCACCCAGCAGGTTATAGATGTTGTCGGCATTGGGTCCGATGACCGCCACGCGCTGGTCGTGCTGAAGCGGCAGGATGCCATCATTCTTCAACAGGGTAATCGAGGCCTGCGCCACACGGCGTGCTACGTCGACTGCCGCAGCATCATTTACCATGGTATGGGCAGCATGGGGATCGACATAGTGATGTTCAAAGAGGCCCATCTCAAACTTTAGGCGCAGCACACGGCGCACGGCGCGGTCGATGTCGTCTGTCGTGATGCGTCCCGCGGCGAGTGCCTCGGGCAGCTGGGCATAGCAGTTGCCGCCCAGGTCCACGTCCACACCCGCCTGCAAGGCGGCGATGGCGGCATCGACTGTTGTCGCCATGGTGTGCAGCGTGTTGTGCATCACGTCGATGCTATAGAGGTCGCTCACCACCAGCCCGCCGAAGCCCCACTCGTCGCGGAGCACGTCGGTAAGCAGATGGCGGTCGGCGGTGCACGGGATGCCGTCGATGGTATGATAGGCCGTCATCACCGACAACGCGCCAGCGTCGATGGCTTGACGGAACGGTGGCATGAACACTTGCTGCAGTTCACGGGGCGTGACCAGCGCACGTGCGCCATTTTGGCCGCCTTCACCAGCGCCATAGGCTACGAAGTGCTTCAGCGTGGAAGCGGTGGCGAAGGGTTGACGCAGATCACCGCCGCCCATACCTTGTACGATTGCTGCTGCGAGGGTGCCGCTCAAGCATGGGTCTTCGCCCAGTGTCTCCTCGACGCGCGACCATCGTGGGTCACGCGCCAGGTCGAGTACGGGGCCATAGCTGATGTGGCCGCCTTGTGCCCGCACCTCGCGCGCAATGACTTCTCCCACCTCGCGCATCAGGGCTGGCGACCATGTCGCAGCCAGTCCTAGCCCAGTTGGGAACACGGTAGTGCCAATGGCCATATGGCCGTGAGGCGCCTCCTCGGCAAGCAAGAGTGGGATGCCCAGGCGTGTGCTGTCGACGGCAAAGCGTTGCATGGCGTTGGCTGTCTCAGCGGCCAGCGTGGGGTTGAGTCCGCTGGTGAGCGTCTTTTGCGTCCACGGGTCGGCACGGAGAACCGCCCAGTACATGCCGATGTGGCGGTCGCGCACCTGCTGGCGGAAAGCCTCGCTGATGGTTATGCGGTCGCCTTGCCGCACGTAGGATTCCCAGCCCATGAGGCATTGCAGCTGTCCTACCTTCTCGTCAAGGGTCATGCGCGCAAGAAGGTCGTCGATGCGTCGCTCAACGGGAAGCGACGGGTTGCGGTAGGGCAGAGCGGCAATTGCCGTTATCGACACCATGGCCAACAAGAATGCCAGTGCTTTTTTCATTGTCATCAGGTGCAAGACTATATTCTAGGACAACTAAACTAGTTTAATTATTGGTAATGATATACCCGCCGTTGGGCGAGGTGTGAACCTTGAGTTGCCGCAAGCCATACTTGTGGGTAATTGCCTGGCCACTCTTAGGACCACCGCCACCCATGAGCACGTCATATCGCGAGTTGCACTTGGGACAAACGGCATCGAAGTTCTCACTGTCGATACTCACTACCACATCCATTCGGTTCTCTACAGGGCATGCGGCGTCATAGGCCAGCGGGTTGTAGCTCCCCGTGCCTGCGTCAAGCCCCTGGATAAGCAATATGCCGCCATAGCCAGTGTAGGTGTTGACGTTGTAAGGGAAATTGGCAGGCAGCCGCATGTCGCGGTTGAAGTATCGCCAGTCACCAACACCGCTCACGCCGTAGGTGTTCCACAGGGCGTAGGTGCCCAAGTCGAGGCGCACCATGAAACTGGGCACCTCCTTGTTGTTGATGCGTTCGCAACTGGCCATAGCAACCAGTAGGAGCAATATAAAACTAATCTTTTTCATAGTCTGGTTATAAGGATGATGTGCTGTTTACTCGAGGTGGTGGTGCCGAAGATATAGGTGGAACCACCATCCTTGACCTTGAGGCGGCGAGCCAGTTCAGGCGCGCGCAGCGGGAAGTTGCGCACTGCCACATTTGCGTGGCTGATGCCCTGCATTGCGGCGCGCAGCTCGTGCTTGTTCATCGTCGTCACCGCCTGCACCTTGAATACGCGGCCTGGGAAGTCCTCCATAGGATGGTTGCTAACTACCAGGTGGCTGTCGCGGCTCATTATCTGTAGCCCTAGTCGTGCCGCTACAAGGTCGTGGCATCCAGCCTTCATAATCGATGCATTGGCCTCGCAGAGCCACAGTCCGCCCTCGGGCACCGTCTCGTCCCATACGGGTGGGAGACACCGTTCCTCGCCCAACGTGTAGCTGAAACACTGGTCATCGTTGACGCAATGCACAGTCACGTCACCGTCATGGCCTCGTCGAAGCACAACCAGCAGTTCCTTGCACTCGCCTCGTACACTGACGATGTGTACTTGCTCGACGCAGGGTAACTGTCGCAGTGCCTGCTGCACATCTAGCATCGGAGAAAGTTTGATGATTACCTGCTGCGCCTTCTGCAACAAGGTGGGTGCAAGCGTTGCCACATTGGGTGTGCAGTCGGTTAGCGCATAGACGCGCTGTCCGGCGCTACCTCGTCGTGCAGGATCGATGTAGATAGTATCTACCTCGTCCATCTGCTGCAGATGCTCGGTTGCATCAGCGCACACTACTTGTGCGTGCGGCAGCCCCAGCAGTGGCAGGTTGTGATGGGCCAGCTCGCACAGTTGCGGCTGCTGCTCGACGTAGGTTGCTCGCTTACATCCACGTGCCATGAAGGCAAAATCCACTCCCATGCCGCCCGTGAGGTCGCACAACGTGTCGCCATTGACAAGCGTTGCCTTATAGAGCGCGGTCTGTTGTGACGAGCACTGCTCTAGCGACAGATGTGGCGGGTAGAGGATGCCATCAATAGCTGCCCACTCGGGAACCTTGGCGCGTGCAACTTGGCGTCCTGCTATCTGTTGCAGGGCTGCGGGCATGTCCACTTGGGGCCAGCGCGAGGCCTGTAGCGCTAACTCCCGCACATCGTCGTCGCGGTGCGACAGGATGAATTGTTGTGTTGAGGGATCAATCATCATTAATAGAACGAGAGTGCATGAGTTTAATTGTGTAACGAGGGCGGCACCATGTAGTGTCGCCCTCGTGTAGGGTATCTGCAGCGATGACTGTGGCGAAAAAATAGAGACTTAGAAACCGGCTGCCACGGTCATCGGTCAGAGACAAATTACTTGCCCAGCATCAGGTTAATCACTGCGTTCACGTCGCTGATGTCGATGACGCCATCGCCATTCACATCGCAGGCAGGAATCAAGGCTTCCTTGCCCAGCATCTGGTTGATGACCGAGTTGACATCCGAGATATCAACCAAGCCATCACCATTGGCGTCGCCAGGAACACCAGCCTGTCCGCCCTCAACCTTGAAGGTGAGGGTGTTCAGGTTGAAGGTAAAGGTGTACTCGCTGCCATCGCAGGTGATCTTGTAGCTGTTGTTGCTAGTGGTGAGTTGGGTAGTGGTCTCCTCGCCAATGACGACAACCTGATCCTCGGTAGCATCGGCGGCAGGACCATAGCGCAGTGCGTTGACGGCATCCCAGCTTCCGCTGTCGCCCGAGAAGATGAACCAGCAATTGCCATCGGCATCACCTGTAATGGTGGCCTTTGCCTGGAACACGCCCTCTTCAATCTCTTCCATTTCCATACCGGCTGCTGGATTCCAGCCACCGAATGGGTCATTACCGATGATGTACATGTAGTTGGCGGTGTTCTCGACAACGGTCAGCGTATTGGCGTTCATGTCAAGCGTGATGATGTACTTGCCAGGAGCCAAAGCAAACGAGTGGTCGAAATTGCCGGCCTCGCCTACTGCCATGGGCTCACCCAGGACAACAATACTGTTGATCGAGTCAGCTGCGGCAAAGCGGAAAGGAGCAACAGCGTCCCAGCTGCTGTCGTACATGGTCGAACGAGCGTGGGTGAAGCCGAAGTAGCCAATGCTGTCGGCAACCACGTTGATGTTGGCGGTGAAGATGCCATCGCCCTCCTCGTTCATCTTAAAGCTGGTGTTGGTCACCCAACCGATGTTGTTCACGTCACCCATCAGGTAGATGTGGCCCTCGTCAACGGGGTCGGGCTCGGGAACGACTTCGCCATTGCGCTCAAAGGCCACCATGTTGCCGAACTCCTCGTCAATCATCAGGGTAATCGTGTAATTGGCGGCACCCTTGATAAGGAATGCGTTGTCGGCACTTGCGCCATAGTCGCCGCAAGCGATGGGGTTGTCCAGGTTGTCGTCAACAACGAAGTTGTTCGACGGAGCACCAAAGCGGAAGGGGCGGATGTCATCCCAGCCACTGCTGGTCTCGGCCAGGGCGGTGGTGAAGCTGAAGTATGAGTTGGCGTTGAAATCGGCGGTCAACACATAGCATTGGGTTTCCTCGTCCCAGGTCATCATAGTTCCCACCGAGGGGTCCCAACCTTGGTCGCCCACGTTACCGAGAACCCATACATTCACGTCTTGAGCTTGCATGCCGAACATGACGGCACCGGCAAGCAGCATTGATGTAAAGAATTTCTTCATAATGTTTTTGAAAATAATTAAAGGGTTAATAAAAAGGTTATTAAACGAATCACAAATAGCTGTCGGTCGGCAAGCATGCCTGGGGCAGAAACATCTGCCCCAGGGCTTGCCGTGACTTCTGTTTTACTGCTGGACAAACCGGAACAGCCCCATCAAGTCGTTGAACACAACCTTGTAGGTGCCGCTCTTGTAGGGGATGCCGGCCGCATCGAGCTGGGCGCGGCCAGCGGGGAATTCCTCGCTGCCCCAAGTCGTGCCATCGGCGGCGACAAACTTGATGCCCTGTCCGTTGGGAGCGTCGGTTTCGACAACCAGGTCGCCCAACCAGTCGTGGTTCTCGCCACTGACATTGGTGGTAATCGCCTTCATGGCATTGCCGTTCGACATACTCATGCCCTCGTAGGTGACGACATTCTTGACATTCAGCGGCTCATAGCGCATGGTCGAGTCCTTGGTGTTGACGATAATCTTGTAGTAACCGGCCTCGGCGACGGTGACATTGTTGTCATACACACCACTGCCATCATTGATGTAGTCGGTCCTGCTGCCGGCCTTGAGGATGGCCTTGAACTGGGCGTTGGCGCACAGGTAGGTCGGGTAAATCAGCTCGTCATAGTTCAGCGGGTTGGGGTACATGACCACCAGGCTGGTGTACATGGCTCCAAACTTACCGCCAACGATGGTGTTGTTGAGGAATGTGCCGATGCCGATACAGTTGCCCAGGATATACCACACGGGTGGCAACTCCTGCTGCTTGGGCGTGACGGTCACCGGTACATCCAGCGCGCGGCTGTGCACCATGATGCCATCGACCAGCGAGTTGGCGGTGATGTTCATCATCGCTTGACGCGATTGCTCGATGTTGCCATACAGGGCGATGATGGCACCTTGAAGGTCGCTGCGGCGCACACGGCCCTTCTCGTCACCTGAGATGACGACCGAGTCGGTCTTGGCGGCATTGAAGATGGCCACATCGTAGGTGGTGCTCACACTGGTGGCACCAGAGATGGCCAAGTTGGGATTGAATACCACCACTGAATCGGCGGTCATGCCGCGCAGGTCCAGGGGGTTGACGCCCGATGGTGTGAAACTCACGACCACCGCACCCGGATCGGCCGGGCTAGTGGGCTCGGCCCAGTCCTTGAAGTTCTCAGTACAGGCACTCAAAGCGATGCCTGCCACTGCGAGGAGCGAATATAATGCAATCTTTTTCATTTGTCTTCATTCGTTTAAGGGTTATTCAATACGACCTTCGTCCTTGGTGAAGTTCAGATACATCTTCTGACCAGCCAGACCCTTGATGCGGTCTTGGTCGCCGCCGGCGCCGCGGTAGTCGATCTTGTTGTCAGCTACGCGGAACTCCGACTTCCACCAGTCGATGCCGTCGCCCACCTTGACGTAGGCACGCACACCACTGTCATCGGCCGACTCGTTGGCGAATGCAGGCGAGACAAACTCACCATTGGCCTCCGAGGGCACTTCAAACATACAGCCATCTTCAAACTCGGCCCAAGCGCCGCCAGGAGTGACGGTACCCATCAGCCATACCTCGGGAGGACGCACCTCCAGCGTGTAGCTGCGATCGCGGCCCACAACCTCGGTCTTGAGCACGGCTAGATACCAGCCAGGATTGCTCGAAGCGATGCGGCCGTCCTTGCTCACGATGTCTCCAGCGAGGCTGCCAGTGACATTCACGTCATCGAAGCCGATGGCGCCATCGTCGGTCTGAGTCTCGTTGAGCTTGATACCGTTGGCATCGATGTAGACCATGTGCCACAGCATGTCGGGATTGTCATAGACGGGAACCATCTTCAGGCCATTGTCCCAGTTGTTGCCACAGAAGTCACCGATGATGTACATCTCGGTCGGCGGCAGCACGGGCGGCAACGAGAACTCAAGCTTGACATTGTTCAGTTTCACCACATTCGACACAACGCGGCTCGACTCAATCAACGTCAGTTTATCGGCCGAGACCATGCGTGCAACCACGCGAATGTAGGCGGGTAACTCCATGGGGAAGTCTTCCTCGGTCATGTCCTGGTCCATCATCAGGGTAGTCAGCGCGATGGCGATGTCCTTGGTCGGAACGCTCATTGTCGGACTGCTGAATGAACCAACCTCAATGGCATCAGTCATGCCCTCGTCGGTGGCAATCTCCACAGTATAGTTCACTGTGGTGGGGAAACCATAGTTGGGATAGGTGCAGACCAGTTCCAAGTTTTGTGACTGCGCCAGGTCAATGTCATATTGTGCCATCTGGGGAGCATAGAGTGTCATCTCGTACGGCCCACCCAGCTTGGGATTAGAGTCATTGTCATCGTTGCAAGCGGTGAACAAGCACAGCGCGCAGACCATCAACAATGCAGTTTTAAATATATTTTTCATATTCTTGTCTGTTTTTCGTCAGTGAATAAACAATAGCATCAATAGCCTGGATTCTGGGTCAACTTCTTGTTGGCAATCAGGTCATCAGTTGGGATGGCATAGACGTTGCGGGTTGCAGGGAAGCTTGTTCCGTTCTTGCTACCACCCTTCCAAGTCCAGTTGTAGTTAGTGTTGCCACCAAACTTGCCAAAGCGAATCAAGTCAACACGGCGACGGCCTTCAAAGTAGAACTCGCGGCTCCACTCGTTGAGAATCTCGTCGAGAGTGAGCGTGCTGGTGGTGAATTTCTTGGCGTGTGCACGGGTGCGCAGGGCATTGATTTTATCAACAGCATCCTGGGTCACACCATGCAGGCGAACTTCAGCCTCAGCATAGTTCAGGTAGGCCTCAGCCACGCGCAAGAAGTAGACGTCCATGTCGGTAAAGGTGCCAGAGGCATCACTGGTAGGCGTGCCGTCGGTGGTGAAGTTGTTGAACTTGCCCACTGCAAAGCCATTGGTGAAGATACCCACCTCATTGATGTCGAGCGAGCGACCCTTGCTGTCAAGCAGTGCGCGGTCGTCGTTGGCGAGCATCGGCATGTCGTAGCAGGCCAGCTCGGGGATGTCGTTACTGTTGATGAAACGCTTTACCAACTCGGGACGTGCACGGTTGCCGCCCCATGCCTGGCTGGTCAAGCCATTCACTTGATTGGGATCATAGCGCAGTCCGTGCAGGTCGGCATCGGCGGTCGAAGCAATCAGGTACTGAGCCACACCCCAAGCAGTGGTGCGCATACCATCTTGCAGGATGGGGAAGAGGGCTTCCTCGCTCGAACCATTGTGGTCGTTGTCACCCATAAACAGGGTCTGATAAGCGGTGAATTCCCAAGTCTCACCATTGACTTCCTTGACCGAGCCTTGGGTGTGCAGCTTGTAGGCCGAACCGATGACCTTTTGAGCGTAGTCCTTGGCCTCCTGCCAACGGGCAGTGCCGGTATAGACCTCCCAGTTCAGGTACAGGCGCGACAACAGCATCCAAGCGGCTGCTTTGTCAACGCGGCCGTAGCCAGCCTCGCCGTTTTTCTTGGGAGCGGGGTCATTGAGGACGGTGGTGTTGTCTTCAGGGTTCTCGCCGACGATGGCCTTGAGCTCGCTCTCTACAAAAGCCATCACCTCGGCACGAGATTTCTGGTCGGGCTTGTCGGCGCTGATGACGGTGGAGAAGGGCACGTTGTTAAATGCGTCGCTCAGCAGGTAATACTCCAATGCGCGCAGGAAACGCACCTCGGCGCTCATCGTGGCGTCATCAGTAAGGAAGTCCTTCAGATACAGGTTACAATAGGCAATGCTGGCGCACAGACGATAGTAGTAACCCTTGAGCATCGGGTGGCTAGCATCGTAGGTGTTGTAGCAGAACTGGGGGATACCGGGGTCACCCCAGCCACAGATAGCCTCGTCGGTGGGCAACTCGTTGCTGTTCCACATCTGGCGGAACAAGCTAGAGGTACCACCGTCAATATCGTCAATGTCAACGTTGTCGTCACCACCGTTGTTGCCCGAGGTGCCGAACGCGCTGTAGCACTTGTTGAACAGTTGATAGGCGTCAATGTCGGTCTTTTGGCTGGGGTCGATGGGTTTCACGTGAAGGTCGTTCACGCACGACTGAAATCCCAAGCCCAAAACCAACACAACTGCCGGTGCTAAATATTTAATGAATCTTTTCATGATGTCTATATATTAATTAATGAGTGGACAACTTTAGAAATTCAGGCTCAGACCCAGGATGCCCGAGAACGGACGCGGGTAGATGTTGTTGTCAATGCCGCCAAACACTTCGGGATCAATGCCCTTGTACTTGGTGATGCAGAATACGTTGCTAGCAGTAGCGTAGACACGGCCACTGAGGCCGCCCCAACTGCCCGTCTTAAACAACTCGCCGAAACTGTAACCCAGCGTGATGTTGTCGCACTTGAGGAACGAGCCATTCTGGACCCAGCGGTCGCTCAAGCAAGAAGCTGTGTCATAGGTCTTCCAACCATACTTCACCGACTCAACGGGGCGGTTGTTCAAGTAGTTACCGCTCACCTGCTCAAGGATTGCGCCTTCGCCCACATTGTGGTAACCGTTCATGGCGTCGGCAAATACATAGTTGTCGATGCTTGCACGGAACGAGATGCCGAAGTCCCAATTCTTGTATTCCAAACGGCTGGCTAGACCCATGGTCACAGGAGCCATCGGGCTCTTGTAGAAGTAGCGGTCATCATCAGTGATGGCGCCATCGCCGTTACGGTCAACAACGCAGTTCTCGATGGGCATGCCATTCTTGTCGTAGACCTGCTGGTAGACCCAGAATGAGCTAGCGGGATGACCCACAGTATGGGCCTGGCACTTGTTGTCGGTACCCGACGAGATGCCACCAGTAACCACCATGTAGTTGGGATCCTCATCAATCAGGTCAAGAATCTCGTTCTTGTTGTAGGTAAAGTTGTAGTCAACGGTCCAGTTCCAGTCGCTGCCTTGCAGAATCTTGTAGCTCAATGCCAACTCAATACCGGTGTTCTTCAACGAACCGATGTTCTGGTTCATCTTGTTACGGAAACTGCTCAATGCTGCTACGGGAGCGTAGTTGATCAGGTCGGTGGTCTTGCGGTAGTACCAGTCGATGCTACCGGTCAGGCGCTGGCGCATGAAGCCGAAGTCAATACCGACGTTGGTCGTCGTCGTGGTCTCCCACTTCAGTGCGGGGTTGTATGCGTTCGGGCGAGCTTTCACACCGTCGACAGCAACGTCATACCAGCTACCCTGGGTGCCGTTGCTCAGCGTGTAGTTAGCATAGTAGGTGAAGTCGCCGATGCCTTCCTGCTGACCAGTCTTACCCCAACCGAGGCGCAACTTGAGGTCGCTCAGTTTCTCGTTGTCCTTGAGGAAATCCTCACGCGAGATGGCCCATGCCAAGGCGGCACTGGGGAAGTAACCCCACTGCTGGTTGGGAGCACCATCAAGCCAGTTGAAGCGCGAGCTACCGTCGGCACGCATGGTGAAGGTCAAGTAGTAACGATCCTTGAGGATGTAGTTCAAACGACCGAAGAACGATACCAGGTAGTTCTCCGAGCGGCTGCCACGGCCACCGTTCAACGCTGTGCGGTTGTAGATGGTGTTGGCCAGTGAGTTGCCATTGTCATCGACACGCTTCGAGTTGCTGGGATACTTGCCCCAGTATTCGTTATATTGCTTGTGCCAGAAGTGTTGCCACTCATAACCGGCCATGATGTCGAAGTGGTTGTCCTCGTTGAAGTCTTTGTAATATTGGGCATAAGTGCTCAGTGTCAGGTTCTCCTTGGTGATCTTGTCCCAGCCGAACGAGCCAAAGTAGTTGGCGTTGGGGTTGAAGTTGCTCACCTCGGTGTCTTGTTTACCGCCAGAGAAGTCACCGCCCAAAGTCAAGTGCAGGCGCAGGTCCTCAAAGCCGTGGATCTTGTAGTCAATGTCAGCGTTACCAACAAACGAGTGGCTCTTCGCGCGGTCATCCTTCAGGGCGAGCATGGCCACAGGGTTGCGCGGGGCGTTGGTGTTCTGCATGTAAGGCCACGAGGGGTCGGTACCAGCAGCTGAGAGCCAACCAAAGTAGTGACCCAGATTGTCGTAGCGGGGATCATTGATAGAGATGGGCTGCGTGGGGTCCATGCGCACGGCATTACCGATAGCGCCGCCGTCGGCATAGCGCGAATTAGCCCACATCCACTTGGCGTTCAGGTTCAGTGTCAGGTGGTCGTCAAAGAACGAGGGGTTCAGGTTGGCGGCCACGGTGTAACGCTTCATCTCACTGGTCTTGACGATACCGTTCTCGTCGGTGAAGCCCAATGACACTCGGTAGGGGAGGATTTGGCCCACCGAGCCGGCGACCGTCAGGTTGTGGTCGTGGCTCCATGCGGTGCGGTAAATCTCCTTCTGCCAGTCGGTGTTGGCGGTGCCCAGTGCCTCGAGGGCAGCCTCTTCCTTGGCGGTGCCAGCATAGAGGTTGCTGACAAAGGCGCGATACTCGTCGCCGTTCATCACATCATAGGTTTTCTTCTTGGTGCTCATGGTCACGCTACCGCTGTAGCTCACCGACGGTTTCTGGCCGCGGCGGCCTTTCTTGGTGGTGATGATGATAACACCGTTCGAACCACGGCTACCATAGATAGCGGTTGCCGATGCATCCTTCAAGACGTTGAAGCTCTCAACGTCCTGAGGGTTCACCATGGCCAGGCCGTTGGCCAGACCCTTG
>JAEEGI010015970.1_pt1 | contig 15563 bp, 15 predicted proteins | sample 8958751 | NCBI WGS metagenome assembly JAEEGI01 (sample SAMN16246545, study PRJNA631951) | gut metagenome | biome: gut microbiome; feature: rumen; material: KS-attached | host: Bos | place: Iran: Karaj | collected 2018-10
TATAGAGGAACTGCATTTAATACTTACAGATTCCTACAAATCGGGAGAATGTTTTTACAAACTGAAGGAGTAGCTATGAACTCAGAAAAAAAGAGATTCACATGCCTTTTTATTTCAATGGCATTACTATTATTTATTTGCTTTATTTTTAGTCTTGGAGTTGGCAGTGCGGATATTACCGTTAGGGAGATTATTAAATCCCTGATTTCTCCAGGCGATGTTCAGTTTGGAAAAATTATCATATCAATAAGACTTCCTAGAATTATTGCTGCAGTAATTCTAGGGGGTGCACTTTCAGTATCTGGATATTTACTTCAGATTTTCTTTGGCAATCCTATTGCCGGTCCATATGTACTTGGAATTTCATCAGGAGCAAAGTTATTTGTTGCCATTTGCATGGTTGTTTTGGTTGGACAGGGAGTTTATATTAGCTCCCTTATTATGGTGGTTGCTGCATTCGTAGGCTCTATCATTGCAATGGGAATAGTAATGCTGTTGGCAGGCAAGGTTAGAAACATGTCACTGTTAGTGGTATGTGGAGTAATGATTGGATATATTTGCTCTGCGGTAACAGAGTTTATCATTACATTTGCAAATGATTCCAATATAGTAAATCTTCACAACTGGTCACTTGGTAGCTTTTCAGGTATAAGCTGGGAGCATGTAATTATATCTGCAATCATTGTTTCGGTGACTTTAGTGTTTTCATTTGTTATGTCAAAGCCAATTGGTGCATATCAACTTGGTGAAGCCTACGCCAGAAATATGGGCGTTAATATTAAATACCTTAGAGTTGTATTGATTTTACTTTCTAGTATTTTATCGGCAACCGTAACAGCATTTGCTGGACCAATTTCATTTGTTGGTATTGCAGTGCCTCATATTATGAGAGGTGCAATGAAGACAGCAAAGCCTTTAATTATGATTCCTGCATGCTTTATGGGAGGAGCCATAATTACTTTACTTTGCGATTGTATAGCACGTACTGCATTTGCACCTACTGAGGTAAGTATCAGTGCAGTGACAGCTGTATTTCTTGCTCCAGTTGTTATTTATATGTTGGTTGCTAGGAGGGCTCTAAGCCGTGGATAAAAAACTTAGTACGATAGCCCTTGATGTGGGATATAAAAAAGGACAGCCTGTTGTAAAGCAGGTTTCTTTTGATGTAAAGGCTGGGGAGATAATAGCGGTAGTTGGAGCAAACGGAGCAGGCAAATCAACAATACTAAAAACAATTACAAGACAGCTTAATAAGCTTGATGGAAATATTCGCATTTGCGATATGGATGATTCTGAGATTAACGAGGAAGCTATGGCAAAAAAGGTTTCTATGGTTACTACAGAAAGAATTCATCCAGAGCTTATGACCTGCTACGATGTGGTGGCCACAGGCCGATATCCATATACAGGTAGACTGGGAATTCTCAGTGACGATGATAGAGAAGCTATCGCATATGCCATAAAGCTAGTTGGCGCAGAAGCTATAGTAAGTGAAGATTTTTCTAAAGTCAGTGATGGTCAACGACAACGAGTAATGCTTGCAAGAGCTATATGCCAGGATACTGACATTATGATTTTGGACGAGCCTACTTCTTTTTTGGATATTCAGTTTAAGCTGGACATTCTAACTATAATTAGAAAGCTTGCCCATGAGCAGAATAAAGCTGTTGTAATGTCTATCCATGAACTGGAATTTGTACCGGCAATAGCAGATGCGGTAATTGGTATATACGATAATAGCGTTTATAAAATAGGTTCGCCTAAGGAGATTCTCACAGGAGAAAATCTTGAAGTTATGTATGGCATGGCAGCAGGCGAGGGAAAGATTATGGCAGACGGCTTGTGGCAGTATGCCCAGGCTCTTGAGAGGTTGATATGTCAAAAGTAATAATGGTCCAGGGGACTATGTCAAATGTAGGTAAAAGCTTGCTTGTAGGGGGACTATGTAGAGTCTTTGCACAGGACGGATTAAAGGTTGCTCCTTTTAAATCCCAGAACATGGCTCTCAATTCCTTTGTTACCGAGGACGGTCTAGAGCTTGGCAGAGCTCAGGCTATGCAGGCAGAATGTGCTGGGGTTGCTCCTAGCGTATATATGAACCCTATACTGCTCAAGCCAACAAATGATGTAGGCTCACAGGTCATTGTAAATGGTGAGGTAGTTGGTAACATGAGTGCCAGAGACTACTTTGCATATAAAAAGCAGTTAGTTCCAGATATTATGACTGCCTACAATAAGCTTCAAAAATGGGCAGATGTTATTGTAATAGAAGGGGCAGGTAGCCCAGCAGAAATCAATCTGAAATCAGATGATATTGTGAATATGGGCATGGCAAAGCTTGTGGATGCACCAGTTATCCTTGTTGGGGATATAGATAGAGGTGGTGTATTTGCGCAGCTCCTTGGCACACTAGAGCTTTTGGAAGAGGATGAAAGGGCCAGAGTAAAGGGCCTTGTAATAAATAAGTTTAGAGGGGACAAGAGCCTACTGGATTCAGGAATCACTATGATAGAAGATATGGGAAAGGTGCCGGTAGTAGGAACAGTTCCATATGTTCATCTTATGATAGATGATGAGGATAGCCTTAGCGAGAGGCTTGATAATAAATGGGATAGCAGCTCGGAGTCTTTAATAGATATAGCAGTTATTCGACTTCCTAGAATATCCAATTTCACAGATGTAGCTCCATTTGAAAGTATTAATGGTGTAAAGGTTAGGTTTGTAAATAATCCTAGGGAGATAGAAGGAGCAGACCTGGTAATTATCCCTGGTAGCAAGAATACCATTTCTGACATGAAGTGGATGAGAGAATCGGGAATGGAAGCTGCAATTAATCGATTCTCTTTAAATGGTCCAGTTGTTGGAATATGCGGTGGCTTCCAAATGATGGGAAATACCATATTGGATCCAGAGGGCGTGGAGAATGAATCGGAGGATGGGCTTGCATTATCTTCAATCAGAGGCTTAGGCTTGCTTCCTCTAATAACCACATTACAGTCAGCTAAGCATCGCTCTCAGACAGAAGATTGCTTTGATGACCTTACAGGTATCTATGAATCATTATCAGGTGAAGAGTTCATAGGCTATGAGATTCACAATGGTATAACAAACATAGATTATGATGCTATAGAAGATACTTTTTCTAAGGAAGAGTCTCCTGATTTGGTAGAGCGAGATGATGAGGGGAATATCATCCTTGTACAAAATGGCAACATCCTTGGAACTTACGTACATGGTATTTTCGATAATGGAGATTTGGCATACAGGCTGGTAGAGGCGCTTGCGTCAAAAAAGGGAGTTGTGCTCCAGGCTCAGGATTATGATTTTAATGCAATAAAGGAAGCTGAGTACGATAAGCTTGCAGATGTTGTAAGAAATAATTTGGACATGGATTTTATATATAGTCTTATTAAGTAAAGCAGGTAAATATATGGAAATTGAATACGTTTTACCAACGGAAATAGAAAAACGCAGTTTTGAAATAATAGGTAAAGAGTTACAGGATATGGGTATCACCCTAGATAGGGAACAGGAACCAATCACCAAAAGAGTGATACATACAAGTGCAGACTTTGATTATGCAAATACAATGCGCTACTCAGATGGTGCAATAGAAAAAGCAAAAGAGCTAATACGAAATGGCGCACATATAGTTACAGACACCAATATGGCTTTGTCAGGTATTAATAAAAAACGTCTAGCAGAATATGGCGGGCTAATTCATTGCTTTATGGCAGATGAGGATGTGGCAAAGGAAGCAAAGGAACGTCAGGTTACCCGTGCCACTGTATCTATGGAACGAGCTGCCGGTTTAAATGTACCGGTAATATTTGCTATAGGTAATGCACCAACGGCGCTAATATCTTTGTATGAGCAAATGACTGAAGGTAAATTCACTCCTGAGTTTGTAATAGGAGTGCCAGTAGGCTTTGTTAATGTGGTTGCAGCCAAAGAATTATTTTTAAATTCAGATGTGCCATACATTATTAACGAAGGCAGAAAGGGTGGCAGTAACATAGCGGCGGCTATCGTAAATGCCATACTGTATAATATAGATAAATAATAAATTGAGGTGAAGAATGAAAAAAGGCTTTACCACAGGAAGCTGTGCAGCTGCAGCAGCAAAGGCAGCTACATACATGCTTTTAACAGGAACGAAAAAAGAAAAGATCAGTATAGAGACTCCTGCAAAGATAATGTTTGATGCAGATATAGTAGACATTACTATGAATGAGAATCAGGTGAGCTGTAGTGTTGTAAAGGATGGGGGAGATGATCCTGACGTTACAACAGGAAGTCATGTGGTTGCAGCAGTCTCTATTGAGGACAAGGGAACGGAAGGAAGTACCGGCTCTAATCTCTCTATCATGATTGATGGAGGAGAGGGAGTAGGAAGAGTTACATTGCCAGGGCTGGACCAACCAGTGGGCAATGCAGCAATCAACCATGTCCCAAGAGAAATGATAATAAAAGAAGTATCAGAGGTATGTAAGCTTCTAGACTTCAATGGATGTTTAAAGATAATCATATCGGTGCCAGAAGGAGAAGAGCTGGCAAACAAGACCTTCAACCCAAGGCTTGGTATTGTTGGAGGAATATCCATACTTGGTACAACCGGCATAGTGGAGCCTATGAGTTCAAAGGCATTGATAGATACTATTAAGGTAGAGCTCAGTCAAAAGAAGGCTCTTGGTATGAAAGATGCAATTGTAACCCCAGGCAACTATGGTCTAAAGTTTATGGCCGATAATTATGGGTATGATCTTGATAAAAGTGTAAAGTGTTCCAATTTTATTGGTGAGACTGTTGATATGGTTTGTGACCTGGGATTTGAAACAATGCTTATTACAGGACACATAGGTAAGCTTGTAAAGGTTGCCGGCGGAATAATGAATACCCATTCCCATGAGGCAGATTCACGAATGGAGATTCTTGCCAGCTGTGCTATACGAGCAGGCGCGGATGCAGCAGTAGCTATCAAGATATTAGATTGCCTTAATACAGAAGAGGCATTACACATAATAGAGAATGCAGGTCTTTTGAAGGAGACCATGGATATTGTACTTGAGAAGATTTTGTTCTATCTCAACTTTAGAGCGCAAGGTCGAATAACAATCGAATGCATTTTATATTCAAATGAGTTTGGCTTATTGGCAGAGTCAGAAAATGCCAAGGCTATATTAGAGGAGATTAAATGATTTATTTTGTTGGAGCAGGATGCGGTGCAGCAGACTTAATTACTGTAAGAGGTATGAATCTTTTAAAGGAGGCTGATGTTATCGTATATGCGGGATCACTAGTTAATCCACAGCTATTGGATTACGCCAGTGATGGCTGCCAAATATATAATAGTGCCACCATGACATTAGATGAAGTTATGGATGTGATGGTAAAGGCCACAGAGGAAGGTAAAAACGTAGTTCGACTTCACACTGGAGAGCCAAGCATCTATGGCGCCGTTCAGGAGCAGATGCATGTGCTGGATGAAAAGGGGCTTTCCTATGAAAGCTGCCCAGGTGTTAGTGCATGCTTTGGTGCAGCAGCTAGTTTGAATCTTGAATATACACTTCCAGAGATTAGTCAGTCTCTTATTATTACAAGAATGGAAGGTAGGACTCCAGTTCCTAAAAAGGAATCAATCGAAAGCTTTGCAGCCCATGGAGCATCAATGGCCATCTACCTTAGCAGTGGGATGATGGAAGAGCTTTCAAAGCGTCTTATAGATGGGGGATATTCAAGTGATACACCTGCTGCCATAGTGTACAAAGCGTCTTGGCCAGAGGAAAAGAAATTCATATGTACGGTAGGTACTATAGCAGAAACGGCAGATGCAAATGGCATCAAAAATTTAGCAGTGGTTTTAGTAGGGGATGTTATTTCTAAATCCGGATATGCGTTATCGAAATTGTATTCAGCAGATTTCGAAACAGGTTTTAGAAAAGCAAGGAGTTAGGATGAAAGCAAGAATAATTGGGGTTACATATTTTACAAATAATGGAAAAAGCATTTCGGAAAAGCTTAAGTCAGGATGCAAGGATTTAATCATCGAGGAAAAGCCTGAGGATATAGACCTATCAGTGTGGACGAAGGAAGCCTTCGAGTGTCACACACCACTGGTTTTTATCTGCGCAGCCGGAATAGCAGTGAGAACAATAGCTCCATTTGTAACCAGCAAGCTTTCCGATAGTCCCGTAATTGTTATAGATGAGCTAGGCAAAAATGTAATTCCGATTCTGTCAGGTCACTATGGTGGAGCAAACGATATTGCAAACACATTGGCAAAGGCGCTTAATGCAGGTCTGATCATTACAACTGCAACAGATATTAATAACGTATTTGCGATAGATGTATTTGCCAGAGACAACGGATTCAAAATAATAAATAAAGATGGAATAAAGGATATCTCAAAAAAGGTTTTAAACGGTGGAAAGATATCCATCAAAACAAAGATAGACAACAATATTGTTGGTAATATTCCTAAAGAGGTAGAAATAGTAGAGAAGGGAAAGGCTGATGTTGTTATCTCAGATGATGCATCTGCCGGCTTTACATTAATACCAAAGCGATTAGTACTTGGCATGGGATGCAAAAAGGGAAAGAGCTTTAAAGAGCTTCTGACATATGTAACCTGCGAGTATTCCATCGAATATCTCAGGGAAAATCTTTACGCCATTGCCACTATCGACGTAAAGGAAAATGAAGTTGGATTGATAAAACTGGCTCAGTTTTTTGGCGCCAAGTTTATAACATACACATCAAAGGAGCTTGAACAGATAAAGGGCGATTTCCCAGACTCAGAATTTGTAAAAGATACTGTTGGGGTTTCAAATGTTTGTGAGCGTGCAGCAGTGCTTGGGGCAGGGCTATCAACCAGAGACTTGCTACTGGAAAAGACTGCTGACAATGGTATTACTCTTGCAGCAGCAACTAGAAAGACAATAGACTTAAAGTTTTAATCAGGAGGATTAATGACAGGACATATTTATATCATTGGCATGGGGCCAGGATACAAAGAAATGATGACAGACGAAGCATATCAGGCTATGAAAAATGCTGATGTGATTGTTGGATATACAGTATATATTGATTTGGTAAAGGAACATTTCCCTGATAAGGAGTTTTTCACTACACCGATGAGACAGGAAGTAGAAAGATGTAAAGCCTGCTATGATTTTGCAAAGGACGGGAAGATAGTTGCTTTTATTTGCAGTGGAGATGCAGGAGTCTACGGTATGGCGGCACCAATGTACGAGCTATTACCTGAATATGAGTCTCAGAATATCACTGCAGATGACATTACTGTTATTCCTGGAGTGACAGCTGCAATTTCTGGTGCAGCAGAGCTTGGTGCACCAATAAATCACGATTTTTGCGTAATAAGTCTTAGTGATTTACTTACCCCATGGGAGACCATCGAACGTCGACTTAAAGCTGCTATTCAGGGCGATTTTGCCATTGCACTTTACAATCCTTCAAGCAAAAAGCGACATGACTATTTAGAAAAGGCATGTCAAATCATGCTGGATGCGGGAGCAGATGAAAACAGAGCCTGTGGCTATGTTGAAAATATTGGTAGAGAAGGCACAAAAACTGTTGTCTGCACTCTTGAGGAGCTTAAGAATGCTCAGGTGAATATGTTCACCACTGTGTTTGTTGGAAACAGTAAAAGTGAAATTATTCAGGGGAAGTTAGTTACAAAAAGAGGGTATGAAATCTAATGAAAAAGGTAATCATTTTTGGTGGAACAACAGAGGGAAGAATTCTTGCTGAATCATTAGCTCATGAGCAAATTGGTTCGGTTTATTGCGTTGCCACTGAATATGGCAAGCAACAGCTTGAGTCTTCTGAATACATCCAGGTTAGATGCGGAAGAATGGATTTCAAGGAAATGGCAAAGCTGTTTTCTGAGGTAAATCCAGATGCCATTATAGATGCCACACATCCCTTTGCAGAGGTGGTTAAGCAGGAAATCGAATCGGCGATTTTCGCTTACAAGGATGTACCTTTTTTCAGAGTTGTTAGGGATGAAGAAAATGTAGATTACAGCAACTGCACATTTTTTGATACCACAGAAGAATGCGCCGCTGCTTTAGAAAAAATAAATGGAAAAATTTTCCTTACAACAGGTAGCAAGGAGCTGGCTGTATTTTGCAAAAATGAATCAATAAGAGAACGAATCATAGCAAGAGTGATTCCTAGCGAAGAGAGTATTCGCATCTGCAGTGAAAATGGGCTGAAGGGAAGTCAGATCATTGCAATGCAGGGACCATTTTCGGCTGGAATGAATCTTTCATTTCTACGGGAAAGCGAAGCAAAAGTGCTTGTTATGAAAGAGGGAGGAAAGGCAAGCGGAGAGGCTGCACGTATTGTTGCCGCAAATAAAGCTCAGATTCCTACCTACATCATCAGAAGGCCAGAAGAAAAGGTGAAAGGGTATTCACTTTTTGAGACGAGAGATAAAGTACTTCAGTTGTTTGGAATCAAATCAACTGAATATGGCGTAGTAGAGGGAGTTGATACCAAAATCTATGTTACCTTAGCAGGCTTTGGCATGGGATTTGGTTCAATTACAGCAGAAGTAGAACAGGCTATCCTTGAAGCAGATTATATTTTTGGCGCTCCAAGAATGCTTGTAGGTATAGAAACCGATAGCAAGAAATTCCCATATTATCTAGCCAAAGATATTGTACCTAAGCTAAGTGAGCTAGCTGCTGATATAAAGTTTGGTACGAAAAAAGCAGTTGTTTTATTTTCAGGAGACACAGGCTTCTACAGCGGAGCTAAAAAGCTAAAGGAGGCACTTGATAAAGAGCCACTTCTCAAAGCAAACATTCTACCTGGAATATCATCAATTAGTGCCTTGGCTGCCAGAATTGGTGAGTCATGGCAGGATGCAAAGCTTCTAAGCACCCATGGTGTTGAAGAACAATTGTGGATGCCTCTACTTACTGAGCAAATAAAACACAATGAAAAAGTGTTTGTCATAACATCAGGCAGTAAGGATGTTAGGGCAATAGGTGAAATCCTAAAGAATCTTGATACAGCTGGAACCCCAAGATTTTCAATACTTGTTGGAACAAATCTTTATGCTGATGAAAAGGTTCAAAGACTTTCAATAGACAAGTGCGGCAACTTCAATGAAGATGGACTTTCCACTGTATTTATTAAAAATAACAAACCAGAAGTAAAGGTTCTTACTCCAGGACTTTCGGATTTAGCTTTTGATAGAGACAAAGTTCCTATGTCCAAGGAAGAGATTAGAGCTCTTTCAATTTGCAAATTGCAGATTACAAAAAATGCTGTTTGCTACGACATTGGAAGTGGAAGCGGTTCTGTTGCTGTTGAAATGGGATTATTAGATTCATCGGTTCAGGTTTACGCAGTAGAATTCAAGCCAGAAGCATGCCAGCTTATTCAAAAGAATATTGATAAGTTCGGTTTGAAAAATGTTCATTTGATTTCTGGTATCGCACCAGATTCACTTCATGATTTGCCAGCACCAACCCATGTTTTTATTGGCGGAAGTGGAGGCAGACTTGAGGATATTTTGCAGGTATTGATGAAGTATGAAAAGCCAATTAAGGTAGTCATCAATTCCGTTACAATCGAGACTATCGCAGAGATTAATTCTGTGATTAAGAAGTATAATTTTAATGATGTTGATGTAGTGCAGATTGCAGTAAGTAAAGCTAAAAAAGCAGGAGACTACAACATATTACAGGGACAGAATCCTGTCTACATTGCTACATTTACACTATAGATATTGGAGACAAAATGACAATTCCAAGAATAATGATTGCTGCGCCAAATAGCGGCTCCGGCAAAACTACAATTACATGTGGATTGCTACAAGCTCTGAAAAATGCAGGGAAGAATCCCTGCTCATTTAAGTGCGGTCCTGACTACATTGATCCTATGTATCACAGGCAGGTCCTTGGCATTTCGGCTGGCAATTTAGACACCTTCTTTACAGATACGCAAAGGACGGTTTCTATTTTTGCTGAGGAGGCAGAAGGAGACATCGCTGTTATTGAAGGAGTAATGGGGTTATTCGATGGAGTTGGTGGCATACAGGAAATGGGCTCCAGCTACGATGTTGCTCATGCCCTGGAATGTCCAATTGTTCTTGTGGTGGATGCTCGAGGAGCAGGCAGGTCCGTGCTGGCTCAGATAAAGGGCTTTTTAGATTACGATAAATACAATCTGATAAAGGCAGTAATTCTCAATAAAACATCACCAAGCTTTGGAAATATTTTAAAGCCTCTCATCGAGGAGGAGCTTGGAATCAAATGTCTTGGGGTGATGCCTAATGATAGCGAGATACTTGTTTTAAGTAGGCATTTGGGATTGGTTCTTCCAGAAGAAATATCAGATTTAAAAGAACAGCAAAACAAAGTGGCTGATCTTTTGTCAGTCAACATTTCTATGGATGAGCTTTTAAAAATAGCAAGCGAGTCCCCTGATTTAGTTGAAAAGGATGGCCATGGTGAAATAGAATATAACGTAAATACGAATCCTATTAGATTGGCAGTAGCTAGAGATGAAGCTTTCTGTTTTTACTACAGAGAAAACCTCAGAATGCTTCAAAAAAATGGTGTTGAATTGGTAGAGTTTTCACCTCTAAAAGATAAGTCTCTTCCAGAGAATATATCAGGCTTGTTGCTAGGAGGCGGATATCCGGAAAACTATCTTGAACAGCTTTCTGCAAATACTCAAATGAAAGCTGCTATTAAAGAAGCCCAGGAGTCTGGAATACCTACACTGGCAGAGTGTGGCGGATTCATGTATTTGTTAGATGAAATACAGGATAAGGAAGGCGCAAGCTTTCAAATGGTTGGCGCATTAAAGGGGAAGGCTTATTGGACTGGCAAGCTGGTTCGATTTGGCTATGTTACAATCGATGATAATAGTGGCATGGAAATAAAGGGGCATGAATTTCACTATTATGATACTGATAATAATGGTGAGGATTGCGTTGCTACAAAGCCTACCGGAAGCAGGTCTTGGGCATGCATTCATCATAAAAATGGAAGTTACATGGGCTTTGCTCATTTGTACTATCCATCAAATCCTAAGTTCGTATCAAATTTTGTGGAGGCTATGAAAAATTATGGGAGAAACTAGATTTTTAATTGACGACATTCTTGAAAACAAAATTAAGCTAGAACCAGTCAACAAAGATGCTTTTGCAAAAATGAAAAAGGAATGGGACAGAGTTTCAAAGCCAATTGATAGCTTTGGAGCTTTTGAAAATATCCATTCAAAAATTGCTGCAATTCAAGGCTTTGAAAGTCCAGATTTATATCATATGCGTCTTGTTGTGTTCTGCGGAGATCATGGTGTTGTTGAGGAAGGCGTTAGCCAGACAAGCCAGGATGTTACACGTATCTGTGCCACTAATATTGGCAAAGGTCTTACAACTGCTGGCACAATGGCAAAATCTCTTGGTATAGATGTTGTATCTGTTGATGTGGGAATAAACAGTCCAAAGGAAGTTCCCTACACATTAAACAGACGAGTAAAATATGGAACATGTAATTTCCTAAAGCAACCAGCAATGTCAGTGGAAGAATTCTGTCGTGCTGTTCAGGTTGGTATGGACCTTACCAAGGAAAGCAAGGAACAAGGATTTACATGTCTTCTTGTGGGGGAAATGGGAATTGGCAATACCACATCGGCTGCTGTAATGGCAGGGTATTTGCTTGATTTAAATGCAGAGGCTGTCACCGGTCGCGGGGCAGGTCTTGATGATGAAGCCTTCAGCAAGAAGCGTGCAGTAGTTTCTATGGCGCTTTCAATGTACAGTGGATTATCACCAGTAGAAATCTGCAGTAACTTTGGCGGATTGGAGCTGGCTGCAATGACAGGTATGATTTTAGGTGGCGCCCTCTACAAAATCCCGGTTATTTTGGATGGTATGCTCAGCATGGTTTCTGCTTTAGTGGCAGACCGCCTTCTTGATAACACAAAGGATTACATGATTCCTTCTCATATCAGCAAGGAGCCAGTTGCAATGAAGCTTGCATCTAAGCTTTCTTTGGAGCCAGTCATCGATGCAAAGATGGCAGTTGGCGAAGGGGCAGGTGCAGTGATGGTAGTGCCAAGTCTTCGTCTTGCAGATGTAGCTTTTCATGATGCACTTAAATTCGGTGATTCCGGAGTTGATCAATACGAAAACTTTTCAGAGGCAAAATGATTACATTAGTTTATGGTGGAAGCAGTAGTGGTAAATCTGAATATGCAGAGAACCTTGTTTGCTCCACAGGATATAAAAATAAATATTACCTTGCGACTATGAAGCACAGTGATGATGCTAAGGATAGAATCATGCGTCACAGAAATCTCAGGCAAGGCAAAGGCTTTGTAACTTTAGAGCATGATGTGGATATCGTAAATGCCATATCTGAAATCGACAGCATTGACTCGGGAGATTTCTCTACAAACAAGGCTGACTTAGATGGAGAAATAGTTCTACTGGAATGTATGTCTAATCTGGTGGCCAATGAAATGTTCAGAGATGGCGAGATTAATTCGGCAGATGATTGTGTTGCAAAGATACTTTCGGATGTGAAGGAGCTTGAACAAAGCGTTTCTTCCCTTGTGATTGTTACAAACAATGTATTTGAAGATGGCATATCCTATGACGTTGGTACAAAAGAGTATTTAAGAGCGTTAGGTGCTATCAATCGAAAGCTTGCCGCAGATGCAGAAGAAGTATACGAAGTAGTTGTAGGAATAGGAATAAGATTATGAAAATTATAAAAGCATTTATTGTGGCTTTTTCCATGTATTCGAGAATACCAATGCCAAAGTTCAATTGGGAATCAGATGATATGAAATATCATTTGATATTCTTCCCATGGGTAGGAGCCGTAATAGGAGCTCTTGAATATTTACTATATATTTTCTATGAGAAATATCAGATTCCAAGCCTGGTAATGGCATTGCTTGCAATTGCTATTCCTTTGGTGGTGACAGGTGGCTTTCATTTAGATGGCTTTATGGATATGGAAGACGTCATGAGTTCATGGCAAACCAGGGAGAAGCGCTTAGAGATTTTAAAGGATCCTCATATTGGAGCCTTTTCTGTAATTAACGTAATTACGGTAGGAATACTTTTTTTGGCAATGATTTTATTGATGTCAAAACAAGCATTTACAATCTGGTGCTTTAGTTTTTTTGTTTCAAGAGCATTAAGTGGTATCTGTGTTGTTCGTTGCAAGAAGGCCAAGGAAGATGGATTGCTACATACAGAAGCTAAAACTGCAAGTGATAAGGTTGTTTTTGCTGCATTACTTATACAGCTTATATTAGTTATTTTGTTTAGCATATATTTAAATCCTTTATATGGCATTTTTATGGCAATAATGGGAATTGAAACAGCTATCATAGATATGAGAAAAGCTAAAAGATTGCTAGGCGGCATAACCGGAGATGTTATGGGATGGTTTGTTGTAAATGCAGAAGTGTTAATAGCTGTTGTTCTTGGATTAACAAGTATTAATTGGTGATTATATGGTTTTAATAGTAGGCGGAAGTTATCAGGGAAAAACAGAATATGCTACATCTAATTTCGCTGGTTATAAATTCTTCAATCAGCTTCATCTTTTTATTAAAAAGAGAATGGATGAAGGGTTAGGACAGGATGAAATTCTAAAAGAAATCCATGAAGCTATTTCAGAAGGCGACTGGGTTCTTATAGCAGATGAACTGGGAAACGGCGTAGTTCCGATGGATGAAAAGGACAATGAATGGCGAGAGGTTTCCGGACGCATTCTAATCGAGCTTGCGAAGGAAGCCGAAGAGGTCCACAGGGTAGTGCTTGGTATTGGTCAAAGGATTAAATGATGGATAGAACAATTACACTTATAAGACATGGCCGTACATCAGGCAATCTCCAAAAAAGATATGTGGGTATTACTGATGAGGCTCTTAGTTCAGAAGGGGAACTTGAAATAAAAACAAGAGCTTATCCAAAGGCAGATATTGTTTTCTCAAGCCCTATGATTCGATGCATCCAAACAGCAAGGATTATTTATCCAGCTATGGAACCAGTCGTAATTCCGGAGCTTAGAGAAACAGATTTTGGTAGATTTGAGGGAAAGAACTATCAGGAGCTTTCAGGAGATAAGGAATATCAGGCTTGGATTGACTCTAATGGGAAAGCGCCATTTCCTGGTGGAGAAAGCAGACAGCAGGCAGCGTTAAGAGCTATGGAAGGCTTTAAAAAGCTTTTGGCGCAAAGCCTAGATTATAATAATATTTCTGTTGTTGCCCATGGTGGCACAATAATGGCTATTTTAAGCAATATATTTGGGGGAGATTATTATTCATATCACGTAGAAAACGGCGAGGGATACACATTTGATTTATCACATGACGGCCTTTACAGTGGGCTTTGTACTAGATCTTTTAATAGGTGATCCATATTGCTTACCACATCCTGTAAGATGGATAGGAAAGCTGATTGATTATCTGACAAACAAACTCCTGAAACAGGAGTACACATCTAAAAAGAAAAATAGAAATGGTTTAATTCTGGTTATTCTTGTAATTCTAGCTACGTTATTGATATCTGCGGCTATTTTAGTGGTTTCTTACACGATTAATTCATATTTTGGAATTATAATAGAATCTGTAATGAGCTATCAGTGTCTTGCTTCCAAGAGCCTCTATACTGAAAGTATGAAAGTATATCATGCTTTAAAGGGGAGAGGGGTTGAAGCTGGAAGAGAGGCAGTGTCTATGATAGTCGGACGAGACACAGCTTCTTTGGATGAAACTGGTGTGACAAAGGCTGCAGTGGAAACCGTGGCTGAGAACACATCAGATGGTGTGATTGCTCCGATGGTTTATTTAGCTATTGGTGGACCGATTTTGGGTATGGCTTACAAAGCTATCAACACCATGGATTCCATGATAGGTTACAAAAATGACAGATTCTACGACTTTGGAAAATACGCTGCAAAGCTGGATGACATTGTGAATTATATTCCTGCTAGAATCAGTGCACTTTTGATGATTTTATCCTGCCTGTTTTTGGGGCCAAGCTATAGCATGTCAAATGCATTTAGGATTTTCAAAAGGGACAGATACAATCATGCCAGTCCAAATTCCGCACAAACTGAAAGTGCTTGTGCAGGAGCTCTTGGAATTAAGCTGGCTGGCCCAGCAAGCTATTTTGGAAAAATTGTAGAGAAGCCATTTATTGGAGATGGACTTAGAGCTGTAGAGCTTGAAGATATTAAAAGAGCGAATAAGCTGATGCTTGCTACATCGGTGGTTTGCGAATTATTATGTGTTGTTATTTTAGTTTTATTGTTGTAAGGAGATTTTGACATGCATGGAGGAGACATCTACAGAAACAACATACACTTCGATTTTTCAGTTAATATAAACCCTCTTGGAGTTCCTTCGGAGGTGCAATGGGTATTAACTGAAGCGGCATTACATGCTAATAAATACCCTGATATTTATCACGAGCAGTTAGCAAGGGGTACAGCTGCTATATTTGATTTATTAGAAACCGAAGTTGTTTTTGGAAATGGTGCATCCGAATTGAT
>JAEEGI010015971.1_pt1 | contig 15562 bp, 15 predicted proteins | sample 8958751 | NCBI WGS metagenome assembly JAEEGI01 (sample SAMN16246545, study PRJNA631951) | gut metagenome | biome: gut microbiome; feature: rumen; material: KS-attached | host: Bos | place: Iran: Karaj | collected 2018-10
CTTAATGGTCTTCAGGCAACAGCTTACTGCCGTATCAGATATACAGCAGGTGATGACTTCAAGCGTGCTGAGAGACAGAGAACAGTCCTTATGGCTTGTCTTGATAAGGCTAAGGGTATGAGCTATTCACAGCTTGAAACTGTAGCTAACAAGGCATTTGGTGAGACATATACATCACTTGATCTTAGCGAGATCCTTGATCTTCTCAAGAACATCGCTAACTACGAAGTAGTAGATAACAACGGATTCCCTGAAGAGACAATGCGAGCTACTGGCACAATCGGTAAGAAGGGTAGCTGTGTAGTTGCTGTAGACCTTGAGTCTAACGTTAAGTGGCTCCACCAGTTCCTGTTTGAGGATTCTGAGTACTCCGTATCTGATGATGTTAAGAAGTACAGTGAGAAGATTAAATCTGACACAAGTTCTTACCTGAATTAACTGTAATTTTCTGAGAAAATTGATAAAATATAAAGGGGCTGGGTTATTTTGACCTCGCCCCTTTTTTCATAATTATATTTTGGAGAGTTTATGAAGACTGTAGATGTTATTATACCCACCTACAAACCTGATATTTCACTGTTCAGACTGATTGATGATCTTGAGAGACAGTCTGTCAGACCTGAGCATGTGATCATCATGAATACTGAGGAGAAGTACTGGAATGAGCTTGTTAAGTCCAGTAAAGAAGATCCTACAGAGAAGTATGACAATATTATAATAAAGCATGTTACAAGAGCAGAGTTCGATCATGGCGAGACCAGAAATCAGGGAGTAGCTCTTTCAACTGCGGAGTGTTTCCTTATGATGACTCAGGATGCATTCCCTAAGGATAAGATGCTAATTTCCAGCCTGGTTAAGGTGCTTGAGGGAGATGTTGCTGCAGCTTATGCAAGGCAGTATCCCAAGACTGACTGCAATCTTGCTGAGCGCTATTCCAGAAAGTTCAATTATCCTAATGAGCCAATGAAGAAGACTCAGAAGGATGTGGACAAGCTCGGTATCAAGACATATTTTTGCTCTAATGTATGCGCTATGTACAGGCGTGATATATATGATGAGATTGGAGGCTTTACTCACAAGACTATCTTTAATGAAGATATGGTCTATGCGGGCAATGCTTGCCAGAGAGGCTATGCGATCTATTATGTGCCAGAGGCTGGAGTAATCCACTCTCACAATTATTCATGTGCACAGCAGTTCCATCGCAATTTTGACCTGGGGGTTTCTCAGACTGATCATCCTGAGATCTTTGGAGGTATCAGTTCTGAATCAGAGGGTAAAAAGATGGTGGGACAGACCATTCAGCATTTCAGGCACATTGGTAAAGCTTATCTGATTCCGCATTACATTATTATGTGTGGATGCAGATTTATGGGATACAAGCTTGGCAGAAATTACAAGAAGCTGCCTAAGGGGCTTATAATGGCTTGTACTATGAACAAAGAGTATTGGAAGTAATCGGGGATATAGTGTTTTTTGGAGTGTAGCGTAGGCTACTGGGGTTATTTTAAGAGAGGGGATTTATGGAGCTGGATCTTGCAGGAAGCAATATAAAAATTTCTGACGACATTAACACATGGGAGGAAGTTAACCTCCTTTATAATTCTGCGCTCAAGCAGATAACAACCAAGATAGAGATCCTGAATGAGGAGTTTCAGGAGGTGCACAGATACAATCCTATCGAGCACACCAAGGCCAGACTCAAGTCTCCTGAGAGCATTGTCAAGAAGCTCAAGAGAAACGGCTACGAGTCAACAATAGGTAATATGGTACGTTATGTCAACGATATTGCTGGCATTCGTATCATATGTTCTTTTACGTCTGATATTTACAAGATTGCTGAGATGATCAGCAACCAGAAGGATATTCAGGTCCTTACAGTCAAGGACTATATCATGAATCCCAAGCCAAGTGGCTATAGAAGCTATCATATGATCATTTCTCTTCCTGTTTATCTGTCCGACAGGATTGTTAATGTTAAGGTAGAGATTCAGATCAGAACTGTAGCTATGGATTTCTGGGCTTCACTCGAGCACAAGATTCAGTATAAGTTTGAGGGAAAAGCTCCTGTACATATCAATTCAGAGCTGCACGAATGTGCCAAGATGGTGGCAAGCCTCGATGCGAGAATGCTGTCTCTTAATGAAGAGATTCTGGCGATTTCGGAGAAGTAAGTGGGATATTTTGGGCTCTTTTGAGTCAAGACTCGAATCAGCACGAAGCACTACGCTGCTGAGTGCGTAAGAACATGATTCAGGTGTTGGCCAAGCCTCGACGTAGTCGACTTCATTGCTTGGCCAATCATTAATGGGCAAAGCCCATTAATGAGGAGTGGGTAGACACGGTCGCCCGCACCTACCCTATTATGAAAAAATCTATCTTTCGTTTGTCAGTTGCCGTATTGCTATCGGCTATGTAAATACTATACAAGTTAATTATTAATAAATTATGAACAAAAAATGAACTAGTGGTAAAATCATACAATAAATAATAAAAGTCACCTTTAATCTTGTTAATGTTGCATAAAAAATGTACAATGACATTGTTGCTATTTTTGCGCAGCCTGCGGAATGGGGAAATGAATAATATCCGCACATGCGCTGAGTTGGGAGGGAATAAACGTGGAGAATTTCATGAACAAGCTTGCTGAGAAGATCAGCGCACAGGATATCATCAGAGCCAATTCACAGGCAGAGGCTGCAGAAGCACAGCGTATCAAGCAGGAGGCTGAGCATTACAAGGCGCAGCTTGAAGAGATCAAGCATTCTTCAGAAGAGTACAAAGCAATTCTGGATGAGATGAGAAAAGATGCAGGCGAATACAAGAGCCAGCTTCAGGAGATGAAGGAAGATTCCAAGGCTTACAGACAGAAGCTTGAGGAGAATGATACCAAGATTCATGATGTAGGCGTTCAGATATATAGAAATGTTCAGGCTGTTATCGAGAAGAGCCAGGACAAGAATAAGGAAGATATTAAAGATCTGCAGAACAGACTTGAGACACTTCAGGTTGCTGTGGAGACCAAGAATAGTGCTGTTTTGCCAATTACTATTATTACCATGATTCTGGTAATTGTAGATTTGGCCTTTAACATTCTGCGTTTTCTTGGTATTATCTAAAGAATACTGATTAAATTTAGAAAGAATACTTATTTATTTATGGGTTTGAGTAATACAGTTTTTAGAAACAAGATAAAAATATGGTTTTTACGCTCAGCAATGGTGATCGTTACAGTGTGGATTCTGTTTATGCCAAGTCTTGTTAAGTTCCAGAAGGGTGGCAATAACATTTTTACCGTCACACTTAATGGCACAGAGGTTGGTACAGTAGAGTCCAGAAATGATGCTTATGCTGCACTTAGACTTGCCAGAAAGGCTATTTCTGACAGCACTGAGGAACTTACACTTGCTACATCCAATATCGCTGTAGAGGGCAGCAATGTTCTGTGGGGAACTGTTGAGTCTCCAGCAGAGGTTGCTACCAAGATGGAAGCTGTTCTTAATAATAGTAAGAAGAGCACTCTTAACAGAGCTTATTCCATCAAGATCAACGAGTTTGCAGTTAATCTTGCCAGCATAGATGAAGTTATGGAGCTTCTTGAGACAGCTCTTTCTAACTTCGATACTGAGGACCAGTACGATGTTAAGCTTGTCATGGATCCAAGCCGAGAAGTGAACGTACTCACAACTCTTGTGCAGAGCAAGGAAGAGGTTAAGAGAGAAGAGCAGCAGACTCTTTTGAGTATGCCTGAATCAGGTTTTTTCAGCACTATCTCTGATATCGTCAATGAGGCCACTCCTCTTGCATATGACAAGGATTTCAGTGACTACAAGCTGGGACTTCAGTCAATTGATTTTGCCGATAAGGTTGAGATCGTAGAGAGCTACCTTCCTTCAGAGGAGCTGACTGATCTGTCTACAGCTATAGATGATGTTACCAAGGATAAAGAGACCAATCAGATATACGAGGTTAAATCGGGGGATACACTTAGTTCTATTGCCCTTGAGTATAACCTTACTGTTGCTGACCTTATTGCAATGAATGAAGCTCTTGAGGATGAGTTCACCAGAATCCGTGTAGAGGACGAACTTATCGTTACTGTTCCTGAGCCTGAGCTTTCAGTACAGTACACTGTAGAGGACTACTATGAGGAAGACTACGAAGCTGAGGTTGAGTATATTCCTAATGATTCCTGGTATACCACACAGTCCAAGGTGTTACAGGAGCCTTCAGCTGGACATCGTAAGGTTGTAGCTCTTATTACTTATACAGATAATAGTGAAGTTTCAAGAGAAATAGAAAAAGAGGAAGTTACCTATCAGGCTGTTCCCAAGATTGTTGAGAGGGGAACTATTGTGCCTCCTACATATATCAAGCCTATTTCCGGAGGAAGATTGTCTTCTGGATTTGGACGCAGAAGTGCGCCTAAAAAGGGAGCCAGCACTTATCATAAGGGTGTTGACTGGGCTACTCCGGTAGGAACAGCTGTTGTTGCATCTTCTTCTGGTACAGTAACTCGTGCCGGATGGGGAAGTGGATACGGATATTGTGTATATATCAAACATGCTGATGGAAGAGAGACCAGATATGGCCACCTTTCCAAGATACTTGTTTCTGTTGGACAGAAGGTTTCACAGGGACAGAAGATTGCTCTGTCTGGAAATACCGGTGTTTCAACAGGTCCGCATTTGCACTTTGAGATTCTTATAAATGGATCTCAGGTTAATCCGCTTAATTATTTGAATTAAAACGGAATAAGTTGTATGCTTTTTATTAGGTATATTTACAAGTTTTACAAATGCAAATGTTTGTGATATAAATATTGTTTGTTTGATTATAAATTGGAACTGATGCAACAGAGAGGTTGCTTATGGAAAAGTACGTTATTAAGGGCGGTAATCCACTTGTTGGTGAAGTGGAGATTGGTGGTGCCAAAAATGCTGCGCTTGCTATTTTAGCAGCTGCCACCATGACAGATGAGACCGTCTATATAGATAATATGCCTGACGAATCAGATACTAATGCGATGCTTCAGGCTATAGCGAGTACAGGTGCACATGTGGAGAGAGTTGACAGACACGCAGTCAAGATCAACGCTTCTGCAGTACACAATTTTACGATTGAAGATTATATTAAAAAGATTCGTGCTTCATATTATCTTCTTGGAGCATTTCTTGGTAAATACAGGCAGGCTGGAGTAGTTCTTCCTAGTGGATGTAACATCGGACTTCGTCCTATCGACCAGCATATCAAGGGCTTCACAGCTCTTGGAGCTACAGTTAATATCGAGCATGGTATTATCGATGCTCATGCAGATAAACTTGTTGGAAGCCATATTTATCTTGATGTTGTAAGTGTTGGCGCTACCATCAATATAATGATGGCAGCTACTATGGCTGAGGGTAAGACTATTATTGAGAACGCAGCCAAGGAGCCACATGTAGTAGATTTTGCTAACTTCCTTAATAGTATGGGCGCCAATATCAAGGGTGCTGGTACTGATGTTATCAGGATCAAGGGCGTTGAGAAGCTTCATGGCACAGAATATACAATCATTCCTGATCAGATCGAGGCTGGTACATTCATGCTGGCAGCAGCTGCTACCAAGGGTGATATTACAGTTAAAAATGTAATTCCCAAGCATCTTGAGTCTATCAGTGCCAAGCTTATTGAGATGGGATGCCAGGTTCACGAGTCAGATGACGCTGTAAGAGTTGTAGCTACCAGAAGACTTCAGAACACACATGTTAAGACACTTCCATATCCAGGCTTTCCTACAGATATGCAGCCACAGGTCACAGTGGCGCTTGGACTTGCAAGTGGTATCAGTATTGTAACAGAGAGTATTTTTGAGAATAGATTCAAGTATGTTGATGAGCTCACCAGAATGGGGGCTTGCATCAAGGTAGAAGGCAGCACAGCCATTATCGAGGGTGTAGACAAGTACACAGGTGCAGTAGTTTCAGCACCTGACCTCAGAGCTGGCGCAGCACTTGTTATCGCAGCGCTCACTGCGGAAGGCTATTCAACTATCGAGGATATCAAGTATATCGAGAGAGGCTACGAGGACTTAGATCAGAAGATCAGAGATCTCGGTGGTATTATTGAGAAGGTTGATTCTGAGAGAGACGAGCAGAAGTTCAAGATGAAACATGCTTAATAACATATGAGAATAATAAATCCTGCTAACAGTGGTTATCGCTGATAGCAGGATTTTTTAAGTCGGTTCTTTTACAATATTTCCTTGATATAAACACCAGGGCATTTACTTAGGTCTATGTAATCGTGCCCGATTTTGATGGTTGGTTTGGTGAGGTAATTCTTATTGATGAAAATAATCTCGCCAACTTCGCCAGTGTTGAGTCGTACTGTAGATAAAAGGTAGGTGTTTACAATGTTCTGCAGGAAGCAGATTATCATCTCTGCATCGTATTTCTGAAGACCTTCATCCTCAAAGTTCTGGAGCGCAACGAAAGGACACAGAGGTTTGCGATAATATCTGGCGCTTGTCATGGCATCGTAAACATCGGTAATAGCTACAATCTTGGCATATACGTCGATCTGAGGAGCAGTGAGTCCCTTTGGGTATCCTGAACCATCGCATCGTTCGTGGTGCATGAGGGCTGCGTTTTTTATGTGGATACTCATATCCAGGTCTTTTATAATGTCATAACCTTTCTCTGGGTGAGTCCTCATGATTCGCAATTCATTTGGGTCAAGCTTGCCAGGCTTAGTTATGATTTCTTCAGGGATACTGATCTTACCTATATCATGGAAAAGACCTGCTAATGTAGCCTTCTCTATTTCGCCTTCATCCCATTTAAGCCACTGGGCAAGGATGTTTGAAGTAAGTGCTACGTTTATGCAGTGCGTATAGGTTGGATCATCATAATCTCTTAAGTTGTGAAGCATATAGAAAACTTCGGAGGTTGATTTGCCACTTTTTAGAAGAGAACAAATTGGAGTCAGGAGAAGCTTGGGATCAAAAGTGCCTTTTCCTGAGACAATATCATCGATGCCGTCCTTGAATTTCTGAGCGCAGGCTTCGAAATTCTGTTTGAATTCCTGGAATTCTTTAGACTGGCGAACACGTTCCAGAGCAGTTTGCTCATGGTTATCATCGACTTCAACAGCGTAAGGATCAATATTGTTATCCTCAATTTCAACCTCACGGATGGAGTAAAAAACAAGCTTGGCGATCGCGGATTCATCAAGAATTGTTCCCTGATCCATTATAGTATTAAGATTGTCAGTGACTACCTTCGAGGCGAGTACCATGCCTGGAAGTAGCTCTTTTGTAGGAATCTTCTTCATATTATCTCCGTAATAGCGCGCATTACTACACGATAAGATATTTTAATTATATTTTAGCTATTTTGTGTTGACAAGTAGACTCATAAAAGTCTAATATAAATTTTATAAAATATAAATTCTTCGGGGCAGGGTGTGATTCCCAACCGGCGGTATAGTCCGCGACCCACTTAGGTGGCTGATTTGGTGCGATTCCAAAACCGACAGTAAAGTCTGGATGAGAGAAGAATGCGCAATATTTATTTTTGTGGTAGCCCCAGGTCTGGATTTGTATCGACTTGGAGCTTTTTCTTTTCCCTTGAATTCCAAACCCGATGGAGAAAAGGAGAAAACATGAAAGAAACACAGACACTATTTGACACAGTTAAGGGAAACCTGGGGACATTTCTGGCTCTGGTACTTCTGGTTGTAGGAGCAATTGCTATCACAGTAGTTGTTGAGAAGATCGCCAGCAAGAGAGAGAAAGAACTGACAGGAAGATGCGAGGCAATGTTCAGCATCAGAAGAATTGCTATTATCGGAGTATTCTCCGCTATATCTTTTGTCCTTATGTTAATCGAGTTCCCACTTCCATTCGCACCATCTTTTTACAAGTTCGACTTCAGTGATATTCCAGCACTGATCGGTGGATTCGCTGCAGGCCCTATGGTTGGTGTGATGATCGAGTTCATCAAGGTTGCACTTAACCTTATCATTCAGGGTACATCTTCAGGATTTGTTGGTGAGATCGCTAACTTCGTTGTAGGAGCAGCATTCATTCTTCCTGCAACTATTATCTACAGATTTAAGAAGACAAGAAAGGTTGCACTTATCAGCTGCATAGTTGGTACACTTACAATCGCTATCGTTGGCTCAACTCTCAATGCGTTCTTCCTTCTTCCTGCATATGCAGTTATGTTCGGAAGCGGAATCGACACATTCGTACAGATGGGAGCAGCAATCAACCCAGCTATTTCAAATGTATTCACATTCTGTCTGTTTGCGGTTGCACCTTTTAATCTTGTTAAGGGACTTGCTGATTCAGCAATTACATTCCTTGTATACAAGCAGCTCAGCCCAATTCTTAAGGCTGACCAGATGGCTGTAACAAAAAAGGTAGCTAAGGCTGAGGTTTAAAGCTAAGGCCATGAGAGGGAGAGTTTATAGGTTTACTAAAAGAGACGTCCATGTGGCGTCTCTTTTTTTGTGGTATACTACAAAGTAGAGTAGTATGTTTTCTTGAAAATCATATTAGAATTATGCATAATAACGAGGCACATATGGATATAGTAACTAAGCATGAGACATTTAGTGCTCAGGAAACCTTTGAGATTGGTAAAAGAATAGGAGAAAACGCCCAGCCTGGTATGGTTTACACGCTGGTTGGTGATCTTGGAGTTGGCAAAACGGTTCTGACGCAGGGCGTTGCAAGAGGACTTGGAATCACAGGTCCAGTCAGCAGTCCCACTTTTACCATATTACAGGTATATGACGAGGGCCGCATTCCTTTCTATCACTTCGATGTGTATAGGATTGGCGATGTGAGCGAGATGGATGAGATAGGTTATGAAGACTATTTCTATGGAGATGGTATCTGCTTTGTGGAGTGGGCGAATCTCATAGAGGAGCTTCTGCCGGAGCATTACACTGAGATCGTAATCGAGAAGAACCTTGAAAAGGGCTTTGATTACCGCCTCATTACTATGACCAAGAAGTAATAAATAATATAGATAAGAGTTGATTATGAAAATATTAGGAATTGATACATCAGGACTTGTGGGAGCTGTAGCAGTTGCAGATGGTGACATGCTTGTTTCCCAGTTCTCGATTCAGTACAAAACAACACATTCAGAGATTTTGATGCCGATGATGGAGGATATCAGGGAGAAGGTACACCTTGATCTGTCCACCATTGATGCCATAGCTGTGGCTAAAGGCCCCGGCTCTTTTACCGGACTTCGTATTGGAAGTGCAACAGCCAAAGGTCTTGCGTTGGCTCTTGATAAGCCTATAATTGCGATACCTACTGTTGATGCCATCGCTTACAATCTCTATGGGGTTGAGAAGATTATCTGCCCTATGATGGATGCCAAGAGGAAGCAGGTTTATACAGGTCTTTATACCTTTGTTCCTAACACTCCAGAGGGTAAGAGCTTTGAGCGTACCTTTGACATGCAGGTGATCCATGAGCAGTTTGCTACATCTGTAGAGGACATTGTGGAGCGCATCAATGCTATTGGTAAGCCGGTTGTTCTTCTTGGAGATGGAATTCCAGCATATCATGACGAGCTGGAGAGACTCCTTAAGGTGCCTTATTCAATTGCACCGATGCACCAGAACAGGCAGAGCGGAGCAGCACTTGTGGCCCTTGCCATGAAGTATGCCGAGGAAGGCCGCATGGTTTCTGCTGATGAGTTTTCTCCTGAATACCTCAGACTTTCACAGGCTGAGAGAGAAGCCAAGGAAAAAGATGGCGCTCAGGGCACTGATGACAGGGAAAAGAGAAAGCTTGAAGCCAGAAAGACTCCTGGAATTGTCAGAATCAGACAGATGACAGCTGAGGATATTGATGATGCAGCTCTTTTGGAAAAAGAGAATCTTGGTAAGGAAGCCTGGAACAGCAAGCAGCTTCTGGATGCACTGACAAGGGATGACACAATTTATCTTGTGGCTGAGAAGGCTGGAAGAGTTGTTGGCCTGTGCGGAGTTCAGAATGTATCTGGTGACGGCGAGGTTACCAATGTTTCTGTAGCAAGAGATTGCCGAGGCGAGGGTATCGGCTACAAGATGGTCAAGCAGCTTCTTGAAAGAGGCAGAGGAATCGGCATCAAGGATTATACTTTGGAAGTCAGAGCAGGAAATGAGCATGCAATCAAGCTTTATGAGAGGCTTGGCTTTAAGAGCGAGGGTATTCGCCCTGGATTCTATGACGAGCCCAAAGAGGATGCAGCTATTTACTGGAAACGCGCAGAAGTAGAGGAATAAAGTTAGTTTTTTGATAAGGAATTTAATATATGATAGATGTTTGTTTACTTGGAACTGGCGGAATGATGCCACTTCCAAACCGTTTTCTCACTTCACTCATGGTGAGATATAACGGAAAATGTGTACTTATAGACTGTGGAGAGGCTACCCAGATTGCCATGAAAAAGAAGGGTATCAGCTCCAAGCCTATTGATGTTATCTGTTTTACCCATTTCCATGCGGATCACGTAAGTGGTCTTCCGGGAATGCTTCTTACAATGGGAAATGCAGAGAGGACGGAGCCTCTTTTGATAGTTGGCCCCAAGGGCGTTGAGAGAATCGTTAATTCCCTCAGGATTATTGCACCGGAGCTTCCTTTTGAGATTAAGTTCAAAGAGATCACATCTGAGGAAGAAACTTTCGAGATCGAGGGAATGCCGGGCTTTTCAGTTACAGCGTTCAAGGTTAATCACAACATTACCTGCTACGGCTATAGCATGAGCCTTAAGAGACAGGGCAAGTTCAATGTGGAAGCTGCTATGGCAGCAGGAATCGACAAGCGCTACTGGAACGGACTTCAGAAGGGCGAGACCTTTACTCTTGAAGATGGAAGGGTGATTACTCCTGAGATGGTTTTAGGGGATGCCAGAAAGGGTATCAAACTTACTTATACTACAGACACAAGGCCTACGGACAGTATTGTTCGCAACGCGGCTGATTCAGATCTTTTTATCTGTGAGGGAATGTACGGCGAGCCTGACAAGCAGGCCAAGGCCAGAGAATACAAGCATATGACTTTCTACGAGGCTGCCAAGATGGCCAGGGATGCCAAGGTTAAAGAGATGTGGCTTACTCACTACAGCCCATCACTTGTTAACCCGGCTGAGTACCTGCCAGACGCCAAGAAGATTTTTGCAAACACAAAGGCTGCTAAGGACGGACGCAGCGTTGAGCTTAGGTTTGAGGACTAAGCAGAAAAGAGGGGGAAATGGAAGAAAGCACAAAGTCAGCAATTATTAAATCGATTGTTTTATGCCTTCTGGGAGCTATTTTCATTGGGGGCATCTTTTTGGTGATCGTCAGGAACAAGAAGCCCAAGACAGGTGATGACTATGTGCTGACCGTTGTGGACGGAATCACAACCACTGACCTGGATAAAAAATATCCTTCAGACGGCATACAGGTTGTTGAGCTGTATACCAAGATTCTGCAGGTAATGTACAAGGAAACCTATACAGATGATCAGGCTGATGACATGCTCAAGGTTATGAAAGGCCTGATGGATGAAGATTTCCTTGCGCAGAATCAGAATTTTGAAGGAGTTATGAAGCTTGATGTCAAGCAGAAGAGGGACGAGGATTATTCCATTCCTCTTTATACTGTCATCACCAAGGATCCGGTGATCAGGGAATTAGATGGCAAAAAGACTCAGATGATTGAGTGTAAGATATTATTAAGACATGGTACTGTCGGCAGTAATTACATTTACCAGTTCATTTTGAGGAAAGATGACGAGGGTAAGTGGAAGATATTCGGCTGGGCAGTTAAACCAGAGGAAGAATAAGAATGGAAATCAATAAGAATATAGAAGATGATGGCGTTATTTTCATGTCTATCAAGGACAAGGAAGGCGCTACAGCAGAGCAGAATAAGGAAGAAAAGAGTGAGGGTGGTGTAACCATCCTTGCTATTGAGAGTTCCTGTGACGAGACAGCGGCAGCAGTTGTAAGGAACGGAAGGGAAGTTCTTTCTAATATTATTTCTTCTCAGATAGCTCTGCACACAATTTACGGCGGAGTTGTGCCTGAGATTGCATCAAGAAAGCACGTTGAGAAGATGAATGGCTGTATCAGAGCTGCTCTTTCTGAGGCAGGACTTACTCTTAATGATATTGATGCAGTTGCTGTTACCTACGGGCCAGGCCTTGTGGGAGCTCTTTTGGTGGGAGTTTCTGAGGCTAAGGCTATTTCTTTTGCTACAGGTAAGCCACTTATCGGTGTTCATCATATTGAGGGACATATCAGCGCAAACTTTATTGAGAACAAGGACCTTGAGCCACCTTTCGTATGCCTTGTAGTTTCTGGCGGTCACTCTCATCTTGTTGTGGTAAAAGACTATGGCGAGTATGAGATTATTGGTCAGACCAGAGATGATGCAGCGGGCGAAGCTTTTGACAAGGTGGCAAGAGCTATAGGTCTTGGATATCCGGGCGGCCCTAAGATTGATAAGGCGGCTAAAGAGGGTAATCCTGACGCCTTCACATTCCCACAGGCTCAGATTCCTGATGCGGAATACGATTTTTCTTTTAGCGGACTTAAATCATCAGTACTTAACTATATCAATCAGGCCAAGATGCAGGGACAGGAGCTTGATCAGGCAGATGTTGCTGCGTCCTTCCAGAAGGCTGTTGTGGAGGTTTTGGTGGGACATGCCATCAAGGCCTGCAAGCAGTATGGCTACGATAAGCTGGCTATCGCCGGAGGTGTAGCGTCTAATTCAGGCCTTCGTGAGCTCATGGAAAAAGAGTGTGCAGCTAATAAGATCAAATTCTACAGGCCTTCACCAGTTCTTTGTACAGATAATGCAGCTATGATCGGTGCTGCAGCGTATTACGAGTACCAGAAGGGCGTTAGATTCGGCCTTGATATGAACGCAGTTCCTAATCTTCCACTTGGAGACAGGGAGAGAAGATTCCACGGAAGAGGCTCTAATTAAGCATTCTTGCTATATAGGGAGATTTAGGTATGAAGACAGTAGCGGTAGTTCTTGCAGCTGGAAGTGGCAGCAGGATGAAATCTGATGTTAAAAAGCAGTACATGGAAATTGGCGGAAAGCCTCTTATATATTACTCTCTGAAGGCTTTTGAAGAAAGCATCATTGACGACATTGTCCTTGTTGTTTCAAAGGGTGATGTTGAATATGTTCAAAAAGAAATAGTGGATAAGTATCATTTTGACAAGGTTACAGCTATTGTTGAGGGCGGACTTTATCGCTATCACAGCGTAAGACGCGGTCTTATGGCAGCAACTGAGGACTGTGACTATGCTTTTATTCACGATGGTGCCAGACCATTTGTAGATAATGATATTATTCTGCGTGCTCTTCATGCAGTTAAAGAATTTGGCGCCTGCGTTGTAGGAATGCCTGTTAAGGATACTATCAAGATTGCCGATGATAAGGGCTTTGCCAAGGAGACACCAGACAGGGCTCATACATGGCTGATCCAGACTCCACAGGTCTTTTCCTATAAAATGATTTTGGAATTGTACCAGAGACTTGACCGCGAGGAAGGCGAGCTTATGGCCAGAGGTATCAATATTACTGATGATGCCATGGTTGTTGAGTACTTCACAGACAAGAAGGTTAAGCTTGTTGAGGGTTCTTACAATAATATCAAGATCACTACACCGGAGGATATTCCTACGGCTGAAGCGATACTTGGGAATGTTTGACGGATTTGGATATGGGAAATGAGAAAAAAAGAGTCTGCATGATCGTCCAGCAAAGGGATGTTAAGGGCGGAATTGCAGCAGTTACTAACGGTTATTACGATAGCAAAATAGAGACAGACTACGACATGCGTTATGTGGAATCCTACTGCGATACTTCCAAGGCGAAGATGATCCTGAAGGCACTTGGCGCATATGTAGAATTCGGAAAGATTCTAAGAGACTTTAAACCTGAGCTTGTGCATATTCATTCTTCTTTCGGAGGAAGCTTCTACAGGATGCAGCCATTCATTTATATGGCTCGGAAAAGAGGTATTCCCATCCTGGATCATTGCCACGGAGCTGACTTCGAGACTTTTTATGTCATGGCCTCTGACAAAAAGAAAGCTCGCATAAAGAGTGTCTATGGGAATTTTGCTAAGGTAGTTGTTCTTTCAGATGAATGGAAGGAAAGGCTCAAGGTCTTTTACCCGGAAGAAAAGATGGTTGTTATCAACAACTACTGTAAACCCAGGCCACAGAGCGAAGTGGAGGCTGCTATAGGTAAGCGATATGAGACTAAGCAGATTCTTTTTCTGGGAGAACTGGGACAGCGAAAGGGCGGCTTTGACTTCGCGGGAATTGTTGAGAATGTTGCTCGTGTATGCCCTGATGCCAGATTTGTTTTCGGTGGAAGCGGATCCAAAGAGGACGAGTCCAGGATAAAAGAGATGCTGACACAGAAAGGCCTTATGGAGAAATGTCTTTTCCCAGGCTGGGTTCGTGATGCCGAGAAGGACAAATTACTGCAGGAGTCAACACTTTTCATGTTGCCTTCTTACCAGGAAGGGCTTCCTATGGCAATTTTGGATGCCATGGCCTATGGACTTCCGATTGTGTCTACCTGTGTAGGAGGTATTCCACAGCTTATTCAGAATGGAGAGAGTGGATATCTGGCGCAGCCGGGTGATTGTCAGGCTATTGCTGATGGTATTTGCAGGATTCTTGATAATAAGGATGGTTATGAGAAGCTTTCCAGGGAGAGCTACAGAATTGCCAGGGATGAGTTTGGATTTGATGCGCATCTTGGCAAGCTGGAAGCTGTGTATGAGGAGCTACTTAGGTAAAAGAGCTATATAATAGCTGGGATTATCTATCAGAATGGATTTGAGAATCTGTATAGATGTGGGGAAATAATATGAGATCACCATTATTGTACATTAAGAATGTTATAGGAATGTTGGGAAAGAAGATCAGACATGGAGGGAAATTCTCTGCCGGACTGGTTCAGACCTTTGACCATCTTTATACAGAGATATATGGAAATGGAAGGATCAAGCTGGGATCCTACAACCAGAACAGAGGAAATCTCTATCTGATAGCACAGGATGGAGAGCTGGAGATTGGAGACCACTGCTTCTTTAATACTGGCTGTTGTATTACTGCTCTTGAGAGTATCAGGATCGGTAATAATTGTAAGTTTGGAAACAATCTTGTCATTGTGGATCACGATCATAATTTCAAAAAAGAGAGTGATTCGGAGTTTATTTCCAGCAAAATTGTCATCGGAAACAATGTTTGGGTGGGTGCAAATGTGACCATTCTAAGAGGTACCACAATTGGCGACGATTGCGTTATTGGTGCGGGTTCCGTGGTAAAGGGCAATATTGAGCCTAAATCAAAAATCGTACAGAAAAGATGAAAATATTATTTTTTTAAAAAAAGTTAAAAAACATGCTTGACATGTATTGTGGCCTTTGTTAATATATATCTTGCGCTGCGGTGAGCACCACAAACACTCACACGGAGCAAATCTTATTTAATAATAAGACACTCGGAGCGATATCGAAGCGGTCATAACGAGGCGGTCTTGAAAACCG